>Ga0208792_1000311_pt1 | contig 19747 bp, 16 predicted proteins | sample 14_taG_FD_184087 | JGI IMG/M metagenome (GOLD analysis project Ga0208792, IMG submission 184087) | Marine viral communities from the Subarctic Pacific Ocean - 14_ETSP_OMZ_AT15311 metaG (SPAdes) (version 2) | ecosystem: Environmental > Aquatic > Marine > Oceanic | place: Pacific Ocean | collected...
GGCACCGGACAGGTCAGTTCTGGCGTCCTGCGTGGTGTTGGAACTTACGCATTCGGAAATACCTTATCCGGCCAAGTGCTTTCTGGTTCTGAAGACTCCGGTGGCACGTTAGTTAAATTCCCCAATGCCCCCACTCGCACGAACACATCAGGCTTGAACGATTTAAGGCAGGCTTATTGGGGTGCACTACCCACCGACGATGGCGGCGATAATTTTAAGGCAGATGTTATTGATCTTTGTCGAACTAAGCCAAAGGGTGTTACATCACCCTACGACTCTTCAGACATTTTAGAGTATCAGTACGTTATTTCATTGGAAGATTTAACCTTCCAAGGTCAAAGCGGCACTGGCGCTGTCAATGTTGGCAGTTCATCTTACTTGGAAATAGATACAAGCGCTCGCGCTGGCGGTTATTCGTTAACCACAACCGCATCCCTTCCAACCGGCTTTAATGGCGGCCCAAGTGGAGATTTACAATCTTATAAAGTTGTATTGAATGCCGGCGCTGGTAATTTAACCACCCTGTTCTTTGGTGGAACTGATGGATTTGACATCACACAATCTGATCCGCTATCAAATGTCGCAATAGGTACATCAAATCCGCTAACAAGTTATGAATACAACACTTATGAGAGAGCAATCAACACGGTTAAAAATCCTGAAATTGCTGCTTACAATGTTATTTCTGTTCCCGGCTTAGAGCAGGAGTCTTTACAAAACACACTCATCACCAACACGGATGAACGTGCCGATGCTTTGGCAGTTATTGACATTGACAAGGGCTACGTTCCTTCTCATGAATGGCGCTATGGCGACGTCACAACCGAAGCCAAGCGTCAAGGTAATGTGAATGACGCCATTAATACACTCAAAGGTAGAAAGCTAAACTCCAGTTATGCGGCGACTTACTACCCATGGGTCAAGATTCGTGACAACATTAACGCCAAAGACGTTTGGGTTCCACCAAGTGTCGCCGCGATCGGCGCGATGTCCTACACAGACCGCGTACAGGCTCCATGGTTCGCCCCTGCTGGCTTTAACCGCGGTGGCTTATCAACTGGCATAACCGGCGTACCAGTTGCTAATACGGCGCTTAAGCTCTTCAAGGACGACCGGGACCGCCTCTACGAGGTAAACATCAACCCAATTGCCTCGTTCCCAAATGAGGGTGTCGTTATCTTTGGTCAGAAGACACTACAGGCTGATAGAAGTGCTCTGGACCGTATTAATGTGCGCCGCCTGCTCATCTTCTTAAAGAGGGGCATCTCTAGGATTGCCAATAACACCTTGTTTGAACCAAACGTTCCCGACACTTGGACGACCTTTAAATCAAAGGCGATCCCGTTCTTGACGGACGTAAAGACGCGTTACGGCTTAACTGATTACAAGTTGATCTTGGATGAGACCACAACGACGCCTGACTTAATTGACCAAAACATCATGTATGCTAAGTTATTCATTAAGCCGGCCAGAGCAATCGAGTACATCGCACTTGACTTTATCATTACAAATACCGGTGCTTCGTTCGATGATTAATTTAGAGGAAAACTATTTAAGTTTAGGAGAGAAAAGATAAATGGCTACATCAATTCCAATTTGGGCAAACCCGTTAACAGAACCTAAGAGACAATATAAGTTCATTCTTAATATCTCTGGCATTCCAGCTTATGTAATTAAAACGGTAGACAGGCCATCGCCAACGATTGGCGAGGTCACGCATGACTTTTTAATTCATCAATTTAAGTACCCGGGGAAAATTACATGGGGAGACATTAATGTAACCATGGCAGATCCAATTGACCCCGACATGTCTAGAAAGTTATTATCCCTTATTAAAAACGCGGGCTATGTTTACCCGGGTGATTTTAGTCCCTCTCCGAGTGATCCTAACTACTACAGAAAGTCACTAGGCAAGGCCAACATGATCGATCAAATCGGTCAGGTCACAATTGACACCATGAATACAGAGGGTGAAACAATTGAAACGTGGAAACTTAATAATGTTTGGGTTAAGTCTGTATCATATGCTCAGGCAACTTATGGTTCTGAAGAGCTTATTGAATTACAGATGGCTCTGTCTTATGACTGGGCCGAATTAGAATCCTTTACTCCCATCACCGATTCTTAAAATTAGTACTGTAAACTAATTAAAGTAGATGGCAGATTTAGCACCGAACTTTACCACCAATGTTCTTAAGAGTATTAGCAAGTATGCTGCTTTTAATGAACAGTCCCAGTTACACGATTTAGATTTAATTTTAAACGCACAACAACAACATCGCTTTGTTGTGTTAATGGATGACATTCCCCCTTTCTACATCAGTCAGGTGGATAGACCGTCTTACGACATTGATACCGTAGAGCACATTCTGCTGGATCATGTTGTGCGTTATCCAGTTAGAGTTAAGTGGAATCAAATTTCAATAAACATAAAAGAAATTTATGGTGGAAATACAGTTGGCTCTGTTGGTGGAAACATTATGAATAAGCTTTTGGCTCATTCGTATTACTATCCAGACGATGCGATCTCATCCCAAGGCTCCAGCATTTTAAGCGCAATTGTTAATCCACTCGGCACTGCTCGCGATTCATTATACGGAACGCGCAATCTAACAAAAGAAAATTTGACAAAGGCTGTGGGCAACATCAAAATTTTGTCATTGAAAGAAGACGGAACCGCTTTTGAAACTTGGACAATCTATAATGCGATGATCACATCTGTCAAGTTCAGCCAAAATAGTTATGGCGGCGAGGACTTAACAGATGTCAATCTTACGGTACAATATGATTGGGCCAAGTTACAACTAGGCTCAACTTTTTAAGAGGTATAAATGAGAGACAACGAAGGGAGAGCACAAATCCCCCCTGAACTGCTAGAACAATTTATGAAACAGCAGGAAGAAAAAATCACTAAACAAAGCCAACCAGCCCCCGCACCCGCACCAGTCAACCATGGTGGCTATCAAGTCCCAACAGACTTTATTGATTTGCCATCAAAGGGCGCGTTTTACAGCGAGGCACACCCATGGCATAACAAAGAGGAGGTTGAAGTGCGTTACATGACAACCCGAGAAGAAGAAATTTTATCTTCTGTAACGTATGCTGAAAACGGTGTCATGTTTGATAAGCTTATTGAAAGTGTGACGGTTGATAACATTAGAGCCACTTCATTATTGCCGGGAGATAGAAATGCCATTCTTATTAATACCCGCAAGAACTCTTATGGCGATGACTATCAATTCAACACAATTTGTGGAAAGTGCTACACTTCATTTGACCACACCGTTAAGTTATCAGAGATGGTAAATAAAGAATTTGACATGTCTAAGTTAAGCGCCAACAGGACAGTATTTGTGGAATTACCAGTTTCTAAAAGAAAGATTGAATTCAAGATCGCTACAGGAGAAGACGTTCAATTTATCAATAAACAGACCAAACAGCGAGCCAAACACGGCCTACAAGGTAGTGAAACAATGGATACCCACCGAAGGTTGATTGTGTCTGTGGATGGAGATTCAAATCCCGCAAACATTAATGCTTTGGTTCCCAACCTATTACTAAGAGATTCCAAGTTCCTCCAAAAGAAATACGACGAATACAAACCAGATGTGAATTTTGTCTATTCCCACGAATGTGAAGCGTGTGGACATCTAGACAAAGGAGGTGTCCCTGTTGGGATAAACTTTTTTTGGTTTGACGAGTAGCTACATCAACGGTGTTTATGAACAACTATTTACTATGGTGATGCAATCTAAGTTCACTTTTACTGAACTTTATTGTATGCCAGTTAATTTAAGAAATTGGATTTATAACCGATTAGTGAAGCATTACGAGGAATTGAATAAAACGTCGTAGTCTTCTAATTACTATGAGGGAAAAGCACGATGGCAGCAGGCGGCGAAAAGAAAGGTGTTGGAGCAGGCTCAAAACCAGCATCTACAAATAAAGCGTTCATAGAACGAGGAAAAGAAACTCTTAGCGCCATGCAGACTTTGACAGGCGGCGCAAACGATTTAGAGTCAGCCTTGGGTGCAGTGGTCGGTGCCGGCGTAGGCGTGACTCAGGCCATGGGCGACCTTGTACAAGGTGGCCCTGCCGCAGCAGGCATGTTGGAGAAATTGGGGACTGCCGGCACAAAATTAGTCGCTATTCTAGAAAAACAAAATAAAAGAATAGAAACTTTTAGAGTTAATTTAAATCAAGCCGGCGTCAAAGACACCCGCGCCTTTATTAAGGGAATGCGCCGCCAACAAGATGCTCTTTTAAGCTATGGTGTCACACTAGAACAACTCAATACTGCATCTTTGAAATTTAGAAACAGCTTAAACCTTCTTGTGTCGAAGCGCTTTCCTGCACAAGAGCGGTCATTGAGAAAGTTGACGGCAGTCAATGAAAGATTTGGCATTAGCATGGACACTTCTGTTAACTTTCTGAATAATTTAGATCGCGGCTTTTCTATGAACGCAAAGTCATCAGACAAGTTTTCTAGACAATTATTACAATTTGCTAGAAAGACGGGCCAACCCTTTAATAAGGTGTTCGAAGACTTCAACTCTAACATCAGCACGTTCTTCGTAGAACTAGATCCCCAAAAGGCACTTTCTAAATTTACTGTGTTTCAACAGATTGCCAGAAGAATGGGAACTGATGTTAGGGAATTAACTGCGCTGACCGATAAGTTTGAAACTATCGAAGGGGGAATGGAATTTGGCGGTAATCTCAATATGCTCCTTTCCAACCTAGGTGGATCGTTCGATGCCGTAGAGGCAACTTTGATGAGCCAGCCAGATAGACTTCAATACATCACCAAACAAATTCAGCAAGTTGGCGGCGAAATTGAGGGAATGACTGACCTTGGCCAACGCGCAATTTTAAGAGAACTCTCGACGCAGGTTGGAGTCGATGTGGGCACCATCCGCGCCATGTTAAATAAAGAGAAGGGTGGAGATTTAAATAGATTTTTAAGTGAAAGTAAAAATTTGGGTGAAATGAATGCTGCCGAACAAAGAAAAATTGCCGATGAAAACACTACCAGAGAGCAAAAACAACAACAGGTAAGCGATCAGATGATCGGTAAATTTGCTTTAGCCGCAGAACGAGCAGCCCAAGCAGCGAGTCGCATGAGGGCGGCAGTTGATACTGATCTGGCCCGCGCTGGAAACCGCGTTCTAGACAAGGCTGTTCCTGCGATGACGGCTGCTACTAAGAAATTGGAAGAGGCCAGTGTTACTTGGAGCGCTTCAAATAAGACACTGGCTGAAAAGACGGCCGAAGCCATTTCGACGTTGGGCACGACCTCGACTGCATTCTCCCAAGCCTTTCTTCAGTCTTCAAAAACAATCGCAGGTGCAGTTGCTGGGCTACCAAACACGGCGACCAAACCGGCTTTGGTTGGGCAAAACCCATGGGGCCTACCAGCCATGAGTGTGGTCAAAGAAAAATAAAGGAGACCAGCTAAGTGCCAAATCATGATTTAACAATTAAGAAGACTCTACAGGAGGACAAGAAGCTAGCCTATTCTTCTAATGAAGAGCGTGAGTTACGCCTTAAGTATCCTTTTGCGAACATCTTCATCCAGTTTCCAACGACAGGAGACGGCGTTACTTTTCCGGCTTACTTAAAGAGCTTACAAGACAGTTTTACCCCGAACTTCACCCCGGTATCTGTGTTTGGTCGCATGGACGACATTCCAATCTATCAGTCAACCAAGCGCTCTTTAAGCTTTTCTTTAACGATGCCCGCCTTCAACGAGCCTCATGCACGCCAGATTCTTAAAGACATTAATACAATTATTAAAAATCTCTACCCGTCGTATGTAAACACGAATGCGAAAGACACTAGAATTCTTAACGCGCCACCGCTGATTAGAATTAAGTTCGCAAATTTAATTTGTGATTATACAAATCCATCCCGAGGACTACTGGGCTATGTAAATGGACAGATTGGCATTACGCACGGCTTAGATACAAGTGGCATGTTCTTGATTGAGGACGAGGGCGATGGGGTTATTTATGCTAAAACTTATGAAATCCAATTCAACATGAATGTTCTCCATGAAGAAACACCGGGCTTTGCTGAAGACGATCACTTTATGGGAAATGAAAATTTTCCCTATGCGGTAGACAGTTCCAGCACAAACTTTTTTAACGAACAGGTAGACGGTGACGCTAATACGGCAGCAACTGGAACTAAAGCTAGTAGATTGGCAGGCAGCACAGGTGGTAGTGGAGGCAAAGAAATGGCTAAGATCTCCAAGGCAATAACAAAGTAGGGTAACGGATAATGGCACTTTCTAGATACAAAAACATTAACGAATTTATCAATGCCACTCCCGGCTATAGAAAAACTTTTAAGAAACGCTATGGTCAACAGGGAATAAGACAACTCCCTGTTAATGAATTGAGCTACCCCACACAAGACGAATACGATCAAATTCAAACCATTCCAGTAACATGGAAGCTGGGTGATAGATTTTATAAATTATCCTCAACCTATTATAACAACCCTGAATACTGGTGGGTTATTGCTTGGTTCAATAAGAAACCAACAGAGCAACATGTAGAGTTGGGGGAAGTTCTTTTGGTACCTTTGTTTTTGGACGAAGTATTGAGCACAATGGGTCTATAAGATGGCAATTAAGAGTTCAGCTAACTTATTCTTTCCAATAAGTCCCGGCGGATTAGATAGGCAGCAGGTGCTGAATGAGGTGTTGTGTCCACAAATCTATCGTGGAACCAATGAAGCTACAAGGGGCGCGTTGGCGAGAGTCATCTACGATGACAAGTTCGAATTCAGTTCTGTGAAAGGGCTTGATCAAGACACTTATAAAAGAATTATTCAAGGTCGCGCAAACACTAGGAACAAGTTGTTTAGTATTCACCCCTCGTTTCACCAAGAGTTAGAACAATCTTATGGGTCCAACAATGAAAAGAACGCTAATTTACAAGCACAACACAATGAATACGTTCGTTTTATGTCAAACATTGGCACCAGTGAGATGGCAGCTTTAACTCCCTATGTTAAGCTTATTTATCGTTATCGTAAAAAACAAAATGATCCATGGACTGAAATGGTGGTTCCTTTTAAGTCTTTTACTTCGGAAGATGAATTTAAGCCCAATAGTTTATTGAAGAGTAAATTTAGCAGAGGCGACGGCGCGGGCATTCAGGGCGTCACGGTTGATCGTAAATTCCCGGGCCTTGGAAACATTTTGAGTGTGACCGTTAATGTAAATTACTTTTTCCAGAACATCAACATCCTTACTAGAAAGAACAAACTGGGAGAAAAAGATTTTAGCTTTATTAAAGTAATGGCCTTCTTGGCACCCAAGTTTGAGGAATTGGTGTTAGAGTACGGTTATGGCGTTTCCCGTTTTACCGATCCGACCATCATCCCTCCTAAAATGCAGACTCAAATCCTAATGAAGGAAAAGAAAAGATGGGTTTTGAGATACAAGGGTCATGACTTTGGGTTTGAACAAGATGGTTCAATCAATTTAAATTGTTCTTACACAACTCAACAAGATCAGGATCTTTTTAACAAAAAATCTGATGTGGCAATTCCTAAAGATCAAGTCGAAATTGCCTCTTTGGAAGTTTCTGAATCTACAAAGAGCTTATTAAATACATACAGAACCCTTTTAAAGGTACAGGCAGAAACCGAAACAACATTAAGAGAACTAAAGACAACTGAGGCCAGACGCAAGTATGCCCCTAAAGTAAAAGGTGCTGCACAAAACAAGAGAGCATTAATAAAAATTCGTAAACAGAAAAAAGAACTGGGTCGGAAACTACGCAAAACCAACAAAACATTGAATTCTCTGCGAATTAAACTTGCGCCCTTAGTAAAACATAAATTCTTAGATACAATTAGAAGAAACAAAGACTTGTTTAAAATAAATTTTAAATCGACAGCGAAATCTCCCACTAGAGATGGGTTAAGAAACTTCTCACTAAAGTCAGAAATCTTTTTAGAGGAGGTAAAGGGTGGTGAATTGGTTTCTAGTAAAGTGGCCGATCTGGCTTCAAATTTTAAAACTGATCAATTCGAAAATAACATCATTCTAGAAGAGGGTCTACAGGGAAAAGACGATGAAGAGAAGCTATCCATTGTAGACAATACTGCGGGAACTCTTTTCAATGCACCTAAAGGTGTTAAGCGAGAAGGCAAAACCTATGGCGACATTCTATTTTTTCCACTGAGGGCACTTGTCGCCGCCGCCTATTCTGATTTAGAAGAGGACTATAAAGACCAAGTTCCTTTTGTTGGACTTGGAAATGTTGATACTAAGGCGTTGGGTCACGACTACTCCTTGAATTTAGGAGACATTTTAGTAAGCGTTGACCTATTCCAGAGATGGTATTATAAAAACTATACAGCTAAAAGTCGAATAACGTATGCTTTTGGTGATTTTTTAAACGACATTATGACAAAACTTGTTCCTGAAATTTTAGAGGGTTCCGCGAACCCCTTGTTTGGCGATACAAGAATCGGCACAATCAGGCCATTAAATTATTTAACAAAAATGAAGGGTAACAAGAAAGATGTCACTCTTTTTAGAAAAGTTTATACAACAAACAATAAAAACTTTTTTACTTCTTTGTCTGGAAAATTAAAGACTAATACTGACATCACTACCAAAAAAGACCTTAAGTCTGTCATCTTTTATACAAATTTGAAAAACCCGAGCAATCCGATCGGAAGTGTTTTCTTGAAAAAGCGTTTCAAGGGTGCCAAGCCTCCCTTTTTCAAAGAGTCAGAAGACATAAAACAAAATGCCCCTCACATCAAAATAGGCGCGGACCAAGGACTTTTACGCAGCATTAATTTCTCATCTCAGGACTTTCCGGGTCTTCGCACTGCCCTTTGGGCACAATCTTTGGTGAACTCTGCAGAAGTTCTTTTAAAGTATCGATACACCGCAAATGTGTCGACACTGGGCAACAATGTCTTCTTTAAAGGTGGGTTGTTCGCAATTCCAGCTAATCCTTTGGGGATTAGCAACGACGCATTTGATCCCGGCATTGTAGGATACTATGTTATTCAAAACGTTAAAGATACCATCGCAGTGGGAAATTACGAAACTTCTTTTATGGGAACGTGGATTTACAACCCAGCTAGCCAACTAGGCTTGTCTGGGACCGATGTTACTCAGCAGGACATTGACGATGATGAGCCACCAACGTCATTGCGTTTAAACGTAACGAGTTACATGGAAGACTTGTTGCGCTTAGATTCTAATGTACTGGCTCGGAATGGATTGGATAGAGAATTTAAGCCTGTGGGTAAAACAAAAGATAATTTACCGCCTCAGAACGATGACTCCAAAGACATTAGGGAGAAGGTTTGATGATAAAATTACCTTACGCTAATAATGATTCGGGAGTTAAAGACAACTACGAGAGTAAAAAGCTCTATGATTATTATTATCCCGATGACACTAACCAATTTGATACATGGTATACCAGCCCCTATTACGGGAAAGTGGACACGTTGGGCCGATCAGTGTACCCCAAAGAATCATTTTTAACCACGGTTTCTAGATTTGATGACGAATCACAGGTTATGTGCTTGGAGTTCGTAGCCAATGCCTTCAGAAAGATGCGAATGCACTATGAAACTCTCTACTTGGATGGCTATTTGGAAAACAATTCTGAATTCTTTAAGAACACTTTACAGCCTTTCCGAGCTTGGAACAGCCCAGTTGATCAGTACCAAGATCATCAGCAGTTTTTATACGAAGAATTCTTTGGCAACGTGTTGACTGATTTGGCACAATCGCCACTTATTACAAATTTCCACGACTTTGTAAAAATACTTCTAGATTACATCCGCTCAACGAATTCTCCCTTCACTCGTCTTGGGTTTCACGAGTCTCCTCAAATTTCCTCTTTTACTACGGGGCTTGTTATAGAAATTTTTGAGGGGGAGTACGGGAATGACTCACAAGCCTTTGAGTTTATTAATGATCCAAACTTTGAATTGTTTGAAGAATTGTGTACACGCTATGGATTTAAGGTAGACCGCAACAATCCGTGGAGAATCATAGCAAACATAGGAAGCAAGCACCTTCGGCCCTTTATTACAGAGTTGGGAATAGGAACTTTGGTGGTAAATAAGGAGACAGTTACGGACCTAGAACAGTTCTTCGACACTATTTATGAACGTTTAGATTTGACGGATTATTATAACGAATTCTATCAGTATTTAAAGGTCTTTTATGGGACGTTCCGTCAAGCATTCCCAACCTACAAACAAGAGACTTTTGGATTATCTAATTGTAAAAGCGTGTTCTTCTCGTTTAAAGAACGCGACCCCGCGACGACCCTCACAGAGCAGGAGAGGCTGGCCCTCTTTTACGATTTCAGAGTGGCGGAAAACGAACTAGAGGTGAGTGATAAAAGAAGAAATTTTCACCTTAAGAATGTTTTGTCCATCTTTAAAACATTTAAAAACAATCCCGGCGCAGCTAGCGCGGCAGACGCTTTAAGAAAATCACTAAACTACATTCAGTACAATTTGGGTACAGCGGGCTATCGCAACGTGCCCGTAGGAGAAATTAACTTGACACGACTGAACAACGATGGTATCATATCCTCACAGACACAGTTTGATAAGAGAACTGGTGAAGATAACGGATACCTCAATAATGATTTTTCAAGTACTTGATAATAAAGTAGAATGTGTGGGCTTTTACCACAACAAAAAATTTATAAAAAACGATGTCCCCTCCAACCTTAACCAGACTTGGGACGCCAGCCCTAATTTTCTAAGAAACGACGTAGAATACGCTAAATTATACGCACAGGTGGACACTATAGACGATGTTGTACTTCCCCCGCCCCTGCAGGAGGCGTGGAGGGGGTCCACCAAGCAGATGAAAGCTTTCATCAATTGCCTTCAGAAGTCTAAAGTAGATCTAAACGATCACTGCTTCTATGATTTAGTTCCAGACAGTTTTTTATTGAATTACTGTGAAAACAAAAATCAGATTACAAAATTTATTTTTGAAAACTTTAGTAAGCCTCCTAACTATTCTTTTTTAAATGAAGTCAATTTGTTGCTTACGAAGATTGGTAGTCAAAAATTAAAATTAGATAAAGACAATGTAAGTAAGCTTTTGGTAAAGAAGGGTGACTTTACAAGTATACAAAAATTTCTGAACTCAAGTGAAAAAATATGCTATAATTTATTTAAAAGTAAAACTGGAAGGCTTTCTACTAGAAAAAATAGTTTTCCAATACTTGCTTTTACCAAAAGGTTTCGTTCGATTTTAAAACCATCTAATCACTGGTTTTTAGAATTAGACTTTAATGCCAATGAGCTACGCGTTTTGATAGCTTTAAACGGAGAAAGGCAGCCGGAAGGCGATGTACATGATTGGAACATCAAGAATGTGTTCGGGGGAAACGGAACCAGAGAGGACGCAAAGAAAAGAGTGTTTGCTTGGTTGTACAATCCAGACTCGGCCGACGATTGTTTAAGCCGCTTTTATGATAAAGAGAAGATTTTATCTAAATTTTATATTGATGGTAAAATCACAACACCCTTCCAACGGACTATGGAGGCAGATCCTTTTCATGCTTTAAATTATTTAATCCAGAGTACTGCTTCTGATTTATGCTTAACACAGTCTCTTAAGATCAACAAGTTACTAGAGGGTCGTAAAAGCAAGATTACTGCGGTCATTCACGATTCAGTCTTGATTGATTATAATGAGGAAGACAAAGATTATCTTAAAGAGCTTGTTCAGTGTTACGGTGAAACAGACTTTGGTACCTTTAAAGTAAATGTTGACGCCGGCGTTAACTATGGGGAAATGAAAGGACTATGCAAGTAGTTGGTATTGGCACAGGCGGAAGTCAGATAGCGGCGCTATTAGCCAACAAGGCTCAATATGAGGCAGTGGCTGTAGATTCTTCGCTCAAGAGTGAATTAGAACATGTTAAACAAATCAAAATTGAGAAGCAAGAAACCTTTAAGGATTACGAAGAGAAAACAACTCTTGACTTAAGTGAACATCTACGCTATAATGATGTTCATGTGTTTTTGTTCGGAGGGGGAAAGACGACGGGCTGTGTATTAAAGGTGTTGGAACCCATTAAGGATAAGAAGATCACCATCAACTATGTTAGCCCAGAACAAAACTTTCTCTCTAACAAACAAAAATTACGAGAAAAAGCGACACAAGCAATTTTACAAGAATTAGCACGGTCAGGCATTTTTAAGAGAATAAATCTTTTTAACACTTCGGAGATTTTAAAAACGAGAGAGGTTTCCTTTTTGGAAAAAAAAGAGGTGGTGGCAAAGGAGATTGCCGATATTTTTCACATGATCAATTATTTTAAAAACACAGAAGGCATATTTTCAAATGCGGAAAACCCTTCAGAAATAAACAGAATTTGTTCATTTGGCGTGGTTAATCCACAGAATGGAGAAGAGACATTGTATTTTCCCCTTGACACACGCCGGGAAAAGTGTTATTATTTTATTATGAATCATGACTCCCTGCAGACGCCGGGTTTAGTCGAGAAAATAAATGATCAATTGAAAAGAGATGATGCTTCTTGCTCATTCAAGATTGTAGAATCAGAATGGGAAACTAACCATGTTTATGTAGAAGCATTCACAAATGTAGTTCAAACAAGTCAAAACCAAACGGAGGAATAAATGGCTATTGATATTAAAAAAATGAGAAAGAAGTTGGCCGACCTACACAATAAGGGCGGCAACGGTAACACGCGGTTCTGGAAGCCGCAGGATGGAGAGAGTGTTATTCGCATTCTCCCAACAGCAGATGGAGATCCCTTTAAGCATTTCCATTTTCACTATAACATTGGAGACACCAAGGGGGGTTTTCTGTGTCCTAAAAAGAATTTTGGAAATGAATGTCCGGTTTGTGATTTTGTTTCCAAGCTCTATAATAACGGCGATGACGAAAGCCGCAACATGGCTCGTAAGATGGTGGCAAAGAGTCGCTTCTTCTCGCCTGTCTTGGCTCGCGGAGAGGAGGCTGAAGGTGTAAAGGTCTGGGGATACAGCAAAACTGTTTATGAGAATTTGCTTCAACTAGTTCTAAACCCCGATTACGGAGACATTACAGATCCACAAAATGGAACTGATTTGGTTCTGGTTTATGGAAAGGCACCCGGTGCCATGTTTCCCTCAACTAACATTACCGCACGTCGTCATCCATCGCCGTCCACTTCAGACACAGAGTTGTTGAAGGAGGTGCTTGACACCAATATAGACTTTGATAAGCTTTTTGAAGTGAAGAGCACTGAAGATGTCGGCGCGCTGTTGGATAAACACTTGTTAGGAGAAGATGGTGAAGCCTCTGCCGAACCGGCAGCTTCCACGACAAAGAAAGCCTCATCGGTAGATGAAGCCTTTCAAGACCTTCTTGCCAGTTAGGTTTGCTAGTGGTGGGTGCCCCTTCGGGGGCACCCCTTTTTTATTTGGAGTAATTTATGACAAAAACATCGGGTCGGCTTTCAATTGCCGACATGAAAAAATTAATTAATAAAAAAGCCGGCATGAGTGTCGCCTTTTCTTTATCAGACGATAATCCAACAGAAGTTTCTCAATTCATACCAACTGGTTGTAAGTGGCTGGATGGCATTGTTAAAAGAGGAGATTGGGGTGGTATTCCCGTAGGTAAAGTAAGTGAGATTGCCGGCTTGGAAGCAACTGGTAAATCTTACATGGCTGCTCAAATTGCCGGCAATGCTCAAAGGTTGGGAATTGATGTAATCTATTTCGACTCAGAGAGCGCAATCGACCCAGAGTTTTTAGCTAATGCTGGTTGCGATGTGGAGAAGCTGCTTTATGTTCAGGCAAGTTCTGTAGAGTTTGTGCTGGAAACGATTGAAAGTTTACTATCTAATAATGATAGCCAGATGCTTTTTATCTGGGATTCGATGGCTTTAACACCATCTATTAGTGATATTGAATCAGACTTTAACCCCTTATCAACGATGGCAGTAAAGCCTCGTATCCTTTCTAAGGGTTTATCTAAACTGATTCAACCAATCGCTAACACCAAATCAACATTATTGATTCTAAACCAGTTGAAAACAAACATCACCAGACGCCCAGCAGAGGCCATGGTGACGCCGTATTTCACGCCGGGGGGTAAGGCCCTAGCTTATTCGTATTCTCTGCGTGTGTGGCTCACAGCGCGGAAAGGAAAGAAGAGTTTTATCTATGACGATAAGGGATTCCGCATTGGAACTGAAGTGAAGGCAAAAATTGAAAAGAGTCGCTTCGGAACTCAGGGCCGCGAATGTAATTTTAAAATTGTTTGGGGTGGCGCCGAAGTAAAGATTATGGATAAAGAAAGTTGGTTTGAAGCAATCAAATCGTCAGAGCATTTAACTAATGCCGGCGCATGGTTTACTTTAAAGTATGCTGACGGCAAGGTCGATAAATTCCAGACTAAAGACTGGATCAATAAGCTGGACAATGAGAAATTTTATAATAGAGTTGTTGAATTGTTGGAACATGAAGTCGTGATGAAGTTCGATAAGAGATTGGGAACTGCTGATGAGTTTTATGGAGAAAAGGAGGATAAAAACTAATGAAAATAGGTTCTGCTGCAACTATTAAGAAGAGTGGTCCGCGCAAAAAAACGCGGCAAGGGTGTGGTAAGTTTACGAAAAGGTACCACAATAAGCGATCGAAGATGTATAAAAAGCCGTATCGTGGTCAAGGTAGATAAAATTCACTTGACTTGTTTGATGACCCCTGATAGAATATAGCTTCTATCAGGGGTTTTTTTATGGACAGAATTATGATCGTGGATATGCTGAATATGTATTATAGGGCATACATTGTAGATCCTTCGCTTTCTTCAAATGGCCAGCCAATTGGAGGGATCAAAGGCTCTTTAAAAATTTTACAAAAGTTATGTAGGGAGATTAAACCAACACAGGTTTATATTTGTTGGGATGGCCGCGAAGGCTCATCCAAGCGAAGAAAGATTAACAAGGGATACAAAGAAGGGAGAAAGCCCATCAGGCTTAATCGAAGTGTTAAGAACTTAACAGAGCAACAAGAGGCACAAAATAAGATTTGGCAGATGATCAGATTGGCTGAATACTTTAATCAGTTGCCAGTTTGCCAAATTAACATTGATTACTCCGAGGCAGATGACATCATCGGGGCATTGGTAAGGAGATTTAAGCACAAGCAAAAGGTAATTGTTTCAAGCGACAAAGATTACTTTCAACTCTTGGATGATACAACGCTTCTTCTTCGACCAACGCAGAAACAGCTTCTAAATAAAAATAACATCTTAGAAGAATATAACATTCACCCATCAAACTTCGCACTTGCGAGAGCTATCGTGGGAGACAAGAGTGACAACCTTCCCGGCGTAAAAGGCGTGGGTCTTAAGACAGTGGCGAAAAGAATGCCTTTTTTGAAGAACAAAGAAGATTGCCTCTTGCAAGATGTGTTCGAATCTGCTATAGTAGAAGACCGATTTTGGGAAAAGATAACAGAGCACAAAAGTTTGATCGAAGAAAACTATAAAGTTATGAATCTGGGAACAGTCTTTCTATCTCCTCAAAATACAAGGGGGATTAAAGAGTCAGTAGAGAACTATCCACTAGAGTTCGCTCGCACTGAATTTATTAAAATGATGATGCGGGATGGGTTTGCCGCGATGAATTGGGAAGATCTTTACACTTCTATGAACCGGATAAGGATGGCCAATGCTAAATAAAGATTTTTCAAAATTTGGGAAAAACTTCCAAGAAAACTTGGTTCAAATTATGTTTGAAGACCGTGTTTTCTGTGACCAATTGGGTGAGGTTTTCAAGGTTGAGTTTTTAGAGCAAAAGTACTTACAAGCGTTTGTTGAAAAGTTATTTGAATATAAAAATAAATTTGAGACACACCCCTCTGCGAAGACTTTTGCTGCTGTTTTACGCACAGAATTGGATGAAGACAATGAAGTATTGACAAAGCAGATAAGAGTGTACTTCGCTAAAATCTATGCGAATTCTGCAGTGGAGGATGAAGACTATGTAAAGCACACAGCCTTAGATTTTTGTAGAAAGCAGAAACTGAAGGAGGCTTTAATGAAGTCTGCCAATTTGCTTCAAAAGGCATCCTTTGATGAAATCTCACTGTTGATTAATGACGCTTTAAAGCTTGGATCCGATAATTCTTATGGTTATGATTATAAATTGGATTTTGAAAAAAGGTTTGTTGTTAAGTTGCGTAGTCCTGTTTCGACCGGCTGGAGTTTGGTGGACAAATTGTGTAAAGGCGGTCTAGGTTCAGGCGAACTTGGAGTTGTAATTGCTCCAACTGGCGCAGGCAAATCTATGGCGCTTGTTCATTTAGGCACACAAGCCTTGATGGCGGGTAAAACGGTAGTACACTTCACACTAGAACTTGGTGATACTGTGGTGGCTTCAAGATACGACTCTTGTTTAACTGGCATTCACTTGAAGGACCTTTACGAGCGAAAAGATGAAATTTATGAGAAAATTAAGGATCTTAAAGGCAACATCATCGTAAAAGAATATCCAACAAAGTCTGCTAGCGTGGTAACCTTAAAGAACCATTTACATAAATTAAAGACCCGGGGTATTGAGGTGGGAATGATTATTGTAGATTATGGCGATTTGCTTAAGTGTACTGGCAATTATCGAGAAAAGAGGATCGAATTGGAGTCTATCTACGAGGATCTTCGTGGAATGGCTCAGGAATATAGGTGCCCTATTTGGACCGCATCACAAACTAATCGTGGCGGCCTAAATGCAGAAGTTATTACAATGGAGAGTATTTCTGAAGCTTTTAACAAATGTTTCGTGGCCGACTTCATATTTACTCTATCCCGCACCATCGAGGACAAAAATACAAATTCGGCACGCATGTTTGTGGCAAAGAATAGGAATGGTCCTGATGGATTGGTTTACCCGATGAGTATGGATACAGCAAATGTAAAGATGAAAGTTTTAGAACCAGATGGCAATTCTATTGCTGACATAAACAAAGAGGCAGCTAAAAATCAGAAACAGCGGTTAGCGGAGATTTACAAGAAATTTAAAAATGGGGAGAACTAAATGGAATTAGCAACTGAAATCTTGTCCGACATCACAGTACACATGAAGTACACACGTTACCTACCTAAGAAAAAGCGTAGGGAAACGTGGAGGGAACTGGTCAATCGCAATAAGCGAATGCACTGGAAAACTTATCCAAACTTAAAAGATGAGATCACAGAGGCTTATAAATTAGTTCACAATAAAAAGGTGTTACCTTCTATGCGCTCCATGCAGTTTGGAGGCAAGCCAATTGAAGTTGCTCCAAATCGTATTTATAATTGTGCTTTTGCCCCTATTGATGATTGGCGAGTGTTTAGTGAAATTATGTTTTTGTTGCTTGGAGGAACCGGCGTTGGTTATAGTGTTCAGCAGCATCATGTTGATAAATTACCGGAGATTCGAAGGCCAAATCCTAAGCGATCTCGCAGGTTTTTGATCGGCGATAGTATTGAAGGTTGGGCAGATTCGGTAAAAGCGTTAGTGAGAAGCTATTTTTTTGGCGGTTCTACTATAAGATTTGACTTTAGTGATATCCGTCCGAAGGGTGCGAGACTAATTACTTCAGGTGGTAAAGCACCGGGACCACAGCCACTAAAAGAGTGCCTGCTCAAGGTTAGAGGTATTTTAGATGAAAAAAGTGATGGAGATAAGTTACAAGCTATCGAGGTGCATGACATTGTTTGTTATATTGCCGATGCTGTTCTCGCCGGCGGCATTCGCCGTGCTGCTCTCATCAGCCTCTTCTCTGCTGATGATGGCGAGATGTTATCTGCCAAAACTGGCAATTGGTGGGAGAAAAACCCGCAAAGGGGACGTGCCAACAATTCTGTCGTATTACTCCGACATAGAATCACAAAGGATGTCTTTGAATCCCTCTGGGAGCGTGTAAAGGCTTCTGGTACCGGCGAACCCGGCTTTTACTTTTCAAATGATAAAGATTGGGGAACAAACCCGTGCTGCGAAATTGCATTACGCCCCTATCAGTTCTGCAACCTTACAGAGGTTAATGTAAGCAATGTAGAAACTCAGGAAGAGTTAGAAAAGAGAGTTAAGGCCGCAGCGTTTATAGGCACCCTACAAGCCGGCTATACGGACTTTCACTACCTTAGAGATGTGTGGCGTCGAACCACCGAGAAAGATGCGCTTATAGGCGTTTCTATGACGGGAATTGCGTCTGGCAAAGTGTTAAATCTCGACATGACGCAAGCTGCGAAGGTTGTAAAAGAAGAAAACGCTAGAGTCGCTAAGATTTTAGACATTAAACCGGCGGCTCGCTGTACAACTGTTAAGCCAGCAGGAACAACAAGCTTAACTTTAGGAACTAGCTCTGGAATTCACGCTTGGCACAACGATTATTACATTCGTCGGATTAGAGTGGGTAAAAATGAGGCAATCTACTGGCATCTTTACTTAAACCATACAGATTTAATTGAGGATGAGTTTTTTAGGCCGCATGATACTGCTGTTATTAGTATTCCTCAAAAGGCGCCCGAAGGTGCCATTACTAGACACGAATCTGCCCTCCAACTACTAAAAAGAGTGGCTAAAGTGGCCAGCGAGTGGGTAAAGCCGGGACACAGAAAGGGGCAGAACACTCATAACGTTTCTGCGACCATTACTATTAAAGATGCCGAATGGCAAGACGTTGGCGAGTGGATGTGGGAAAACCGCGACAAGTATAATGGCTTAAGTGTATTGCCTTATTCAGATCACACTTACAAACAGGCACCATTTGAAGATTGTTCTAAAGAAACTTACGATGTTTTAGTTGAATCCTTAAAAGAGGTTGACTTAACTCAGGTGGAAGAGGAAGACGACAATACAGATCTAAAGGGTGAATTAGCCTGCGCTGGTGGAGCGTGCGAGATCACTTGATTTTTGCATGGTTTTGAACTATTTAATAAAGAGGCAACTCACAAAGGGGTGTTACAATGTCGTCGGTAAAAGAACTATTAAGAAAGCTTATTAATGAAGAAATAGAAAAATTAGAAGAGCAGTCAAGATGGGGAAATTGGTCTAATCAAGATCTCCTGAAAAGACTTAGGAAGTTGGATGCTGACGCCAGCGCCGCAGGGGGCATTGACAGAGTTAAAGCCGGCCAAGCTGCTCGCCTTTTCGGCAGGCTTCTAAAAGTAAATAAATATGTTATTGACCATTTTCCCAATGCTTGGAAGGCTCTGGAGACTCATCAGCCGAAATCGGCCGCGCTTTTTAAACAAAAAGCTGCTGAGTTACAGGGCATCCCAAAAACAAAAGAAGACTGCCCTATTGGACAGACCAAGGACAACACCGGAAAATGTGTTCCCGTAAAAAGCGAATTTAGACCACCTGAAGATGGCCAGCCGGATGCCGGCCAAAAGGCGGCCCTTGCGGCAACTCGCCCATCAGCTAAAGGCAAAGGTGCTGTAGCCGGTAAAGATGTGGCCAAGCGCAAACCTCGCAAGCCAAACAAGACAATGGCACATTTACAATCTATGCTTTATTATACTTTGGTCGGCGCAGGAGTTAAAAAGCCATATTTTATGGGCAAATCGCGATTTGGCTCGGGATATGCCCCCGGCGCCGATGGTATTTACGGCGGAAAGACTCAAGGGGCAATTGACGCATTGAGAAAAACTGATAAAAATGCTCCCAAGCGCCAAGGCTCATTTAAGAAAAGCGTTCGTGCCCTTGTTGATTATTTAAAA
>Ga0208792_1000314_pt1 | contig 19530 bp, 15 predicted proteins | sample 14_taG_FD_184087 | JGI IMG/M metagenome (GOLD analysis project Ga0208792, IMG submission 184087) | Marine viral communities from the Subarctic Pacific Ocean - 14_ETSP_OMZ_AT15311 metaG (SPAdes) (version 2) | ecosystem: Environmental > Aquatic > Marine > Oceanic | place: Pacific Ocean | collected...
AATGATGTTACGATTACATTACCAGACGGCTTAACTTCAGGATTCAATTGTACACTTGTTCAAGAAGGATCAGGAATAGTTAAAGTCCTTATTTCAGGTTCAGCTACATTGTCTGGATATAACTCCAACAACGCAACGGCTGGACGCTATGCTTCTGTAAATATATATCCAATAGGCACAGACAGTTATGTATTGGATGGAACTGCACAAGCAATATCACCTCCTGGAGCTAATGCCCTAAACTATCCTAACGGTATCTTTTTTAATAGTTCAGCTAATTATTACATATCTACCCAACCCATTATGCACTTCGATGCTGATTACATGGATGGTGCAGATGACGCTAATAACCCAACCAATGGTGCTACTCTGACTAGTTGGGGTGATAGGTCAGGAGGTGCTACTGATTATGATTTAGGTCAAACCACCGCCTCCGAGCAACCAACTTATTATTCCGTAGCGGGTTTGACTGGAGTTACTTTTGATTCAGGTGATTACTTCGACTTAGCAACCTCCCTTGCAACTCCAACTAGTTTAACACAAGTAATCATAGCCACTAATACTGATGTATCCGAAAATAGTTTAATTGGTTTATCTCTTGACCGCACTTCCGCAACATCGACTAACACGCTTTTTGGAACAGGTGGTGCGTATGGCACTCAAATAAAACTTGCAGGTACTGGTCAAACAACCAATCAACCAACCTTCTCACAAACTGATCCTAATATTCATGTAGTCACTAAAGCAGGTACAAGTTTTAAGTATTGGTATCAAGGAGGATCAGAGGTGTACAGTATCACATCTTCATACAGCGTAACCCAAACTACCTTGGGTGCTGGATACTATCAAGGTCTTGATGCTCGCATACACGAAGTTTTAGTTTTTAATTCAACCTTATCAATCTCAGATTTAAATGTAATCAAGGATTACGCTAATAACAAGTACTCTGCAATGTCCGCATCAACTTTTAGCTAATATGAAATACTCAGTACATAACACAGAAGAAGAAGCCTTAGCCGAGAATGAAAGATTAAAACAGCTTCTAGGTATACCTGACGATGCAGGTACAGTTGAATATGCCATACCCGTAGAAGCGGACGGACAATGGTTATTAAGAGTTAAAGAAGAAGGTACATGGAAAGCCGATCATTTGGCTGTTAATGTACAAGAATCCTAAGATTAATGCAATACGAAACGGCTCAAAGCCTCTACACTCAGCTTGAAAACTCGCGTTGGTCGTTTTTAGATCGCGCTAGAACGTCTGCTGAGTTGACGATACCTTACGTTCTTCCACCCGAAGGACACGGTCCTCATACGAAGTACTACACGCCTTATCAAGGTATAGGTGCGCGTGGTGTGAACAATCTAGCGTCTAAGTTATTAATCGCTTTACTACCGCCTAACGCGCCTTTCTTTCGTTTGGTCATCGACCGATACGAGCTTGAAAAAGCAAAGGCAGAAATGGGCGAGGAGCAAGGCGAACAGTTACGCACCGATCTTGAAAAAGCTTTAAGCGATGTTGAACGAGCAGTAAGTCAAGAGGTCGAAGTCGAAGCGTTTCGAGTCGGTGTGTTTGAAGCATTAAAGAATTTATTGGTTAGTGGTAACACGCTTTTATACATGCCTGACGATGGTGGTATGCGTGTGTTCCGTCCAGACAGATACGTCGTTAAACGCGATGCAATGGGCAATGTCACGCATATAGCTGTGAAGGAAACTGTTGCACCTTTCATGCTTCCCGAAGAAGTACGCCAAGAAGTTTACAAGGAATCAAAAGATAACAACTGCGACTTATACACGAGTATTGTTCGTGAAGGTGACAAGTTCATCGTTCAACAGGACGTCAAAGGAATTGTCATCGAAGAGTCGAAAGGATCGTATTCTATCGACAAGTCACCTTGGATACCGTTGAGATATACACGTATTGACGGCGAAGACTACGGACGTGGATTTGTTGAAGAGTACATAGGCGACCTTAAATCGCTTGAAGCGCTGACTAAAGCAATTGTAGAAGGTAGTGCCGCCGCCGCTAAGGTGTTGTTTATGATTAATCCTAACGGTACTACGCGCGCGAGAACTTTAGCTGAAGCGCCTAACGGTGCGATTGTACAAGGTAGTGACGGCGATGTATCCGTTTTACAACTTAATAAGTTTAATGACTTTCGTGTAGCTGAATCGGTAAGTGCTAAAATACAAGACCGTTTATCTCACGCTTTCCTTTTGAATAGTTCCGTGGTGCGTGATGCTGAACGAGTTACAGCTGAAGAAATACGTATGTTAAGCCAAGAACTAGAATCAGCATTGGGCGGTCTCTATTCAATTCTTTCACAGGAGTTCCAACTTCCGCTTGTATCGCGCTTAATGGAGCGAATGAGTAAGAAGGATCGCCTTCCTAAACTTCCGAAGGACATCGTTAAACCTACCATAGTAACAGGTGTTGAAGCGCTTGGACGTGGTAACGATCTTAATCGTCTTGATATGTTCCTTGCTGGAGCGTCACAAGTCGTAGGTCCTGACTCCGTTATGCAATACGTCAATGTAAGTGATTACTTTAAACGACGTGCTACCGCGTTGGGAATCGAGACCGAAGGTTTGATTAAGACGGAAGAAGAAATTCAACAACAGATGCAACAGGCTCAACAACAAGAAATGATGATGAAGCTTGGAGCGCCCGCTGTAGCGCCGACTATAAACGCTATTGCTGATCAACAATCACAAGAACAATAACACAACCAAACCACGTGAAAGAATACAATCATGGCAGATTACCAAAAAGTCGAAATAAACGAAAAAGCACCTAACGAGATTGAACCCGATCAACAGCAAACAGAGACGGTTGAAGAACCTCAAGTCGAGCAAGAACGCCCAGAATGGTTACCAGAGAAGTTTAAATCAGCGGAAGACCTCGTCAAAGCCTACGGAGAACTTGAGTCCAAAATGGGCAAAGGCGAACCAGTTGCAGAAGAACAAGAAGTCGAAGAAGAAGTAACAAATGAGACTGAACCATCGACGGAATCAAACGAAGCACAAACTTTAATTACAGACGCATCGAAGGAATTTTTTGAGAATGACGGTAAACTTACAGATGAAACGTATGAAGCGTTGGCTAAAGTCGGTCTTAACCGCGAGTTGGTCGATAGCTTTGCGCGTGGTCAAGCGGCTCTACAAGACAGCGAATCAACTACGATTAAAAGCGCGGCAAATGGTGAATACGATACTATGTCGGAATGGGCTGGCGAAGTGCTGTCGGACGAAGAGATGAACACTTTTAACGACGTTGTAAACAATGGAACTGTTGAACACGCCAAGCTCGCTGTAAGCGGTTTGTACGCGCGTTATAAGAACGAGACAGGTGGTCAAGGACCAAAGCTTGTCACGGGCAATACAACAGGTACATCGACAATGCCGTATCAATCTATGCAAGAAGTGAGTCGAGCAATGCAAGACCCACGATATAAAAGCGGCGATAAGGCGTATCACGCCGAGGTAGACCGTCGATTGGCGGTATCCAATATCTGATATGTTTGAACTCTTAACACTCTTTCTTACAGGTGGTGGAAGTGCCGCGATGGGAAGCGTGTTAAAGGGCGTTTTTGGCGCGTTGGTAGACGGTCGTCAACATCGGTTTGAACTCGAAATGGCAAGGGAGGCACGTAATAATGAACAAGCAGTTAAGTTTCAAGAAAGTATCAATAGCGGGGATGCTGGCGGTTTTGTCCGTGGTACTCGTCGTATGCTTGCTCTTATCGGGATGTCAACGCTCTCGTTCGTCACATGCATCACAGCCGTTTATCCAACCGTCCCACTTGTCTCCGTCACTAACATCACGGGAGAAGGACGGAACGAACTTTTATTCGGACTCATCAGTCTTCAAGCAAGCCAAGCCCCTTTGGTTGTTACAACAGGACATATCGCGCTCTTTCAAGCAACCGTAGTTCTGCCAATGATCGTGGGGTTTTACTTCACACCTGGAGGACGAAGATAACACTTTTTTAGACGAAGCAAAAGACAGCCCCGTGCGCGGGACAACTGACCGACTAGCAACGACTAATAATACTAACACTAATATTAACTCTATAAATAGGAGAACTTAATTATGGCTAATGGAGATACAACTCCCTCACGCGTCGGTCAGATTAATTCAAGTGGAGCGGCTGATGCCCTTTTCTTGAAGAAGTTTGCTGGCGAAATATTAACGACCTTTGAAGAAAATAATATCTTCAAACCTTTGCATACGATCCGTACTATCGAGAATGGTAAGAGCGCTCAATTTCCTGTTACAGGTATTGCTTCCGCTAGTTACTATACTCCTGGACAGAACATTGCTGACAGCGGTAACTCTTACTTGAGCGACATCAAGAAGAACGAGAAAGTCATCACTATTGACGACGTACTTCTTTCTTCGACATTCCTCAGTTCTATCGACGATGTAAAAAATCATTACGATATACGTTCCGTCTATGCTTCTGAGCTTGGTAAAGCGCTTGCTAAACGTTTCGATGAAGCGATTGCTAAAGTGTTTATTGCCGCCGCTCGTGAAGCTACAGCTAACGTTACAGGTGGAAAGCTTGGTGGAGTACTTGACGTATCTGCTAACGCGATGGGAACACCCGCTGACGGTTCTGACGACTCCGACAATTCTGATCCAACAGGAGCAGAGCTTGTTGCCGCGTTGTTTACCGCCGCTCAAAAGCTCGATGAGAACGACGTTCCTTCCGATGGAAGATTCTGTGTTCTTCGTCCTCAAGAGTATTACAAGCTTATCACTGGTGGTAGCGGATCGCTCGTTATCTCGACTTCTGCGTCTAATCAAGACGTTGGTGGTTCTGGATCACTTGCTTCTGGTTCTATTGCTCAGGTTGCTGGTATCAGCATCTATAAGTCTACTCACCTTCCATCGACTGATTTGTCTTCCACCTCTACAGGTGACGGAGCTTCTTCTAACGATGTGTTCGGTTCAGGCGGCGTAGGGTACAATGGTAACTTCACCAACTCGCTTGGTATCGTTGCTCACCCATCGGCTGTTGGAACAGTTAAGCTTCTTGATCTTGCGACTGAGTCCGAGTATCAGATGGAGCGCCAAGGAACTCTGTTTATTGCAAAGTACGCTATGGGTCACGGAATACTCCGTCCAGAATGTGCTATTGAATTACAGAAATAGTCCTTCTTGTTTGGTTGTGTTGAGGGGAGCGAGGGTTTTAATTTTCGTTTTGACCTCGCTCCTCTCTCGCAATCAGATTATTCTTTAACTTTATTCTTACCTTTTATATATGGCACTTACATCGAAGCTTGAAGCAGTCAACACAATGATTGGCGTAGTAGGCGAAAGCCCCGTCAATTCAATTAGCGGTAGTAGTTTACCTGTATCTGTGGTGACCGCTTTAAACGTCCTTGATGAAGTCAATAGAGAAGTCCAATCGGAAGGATGGCATTACAATACCGAGCATGTGTATCCACTTGTAAGAGACGCCTCTAATAAAATTAATCTTCCCGCTAACACGCTTAAAGTCGACGTTCCAATCGACAAGTATAACGACATAGACATCGTACAGCGTGGTACTACATTGTATGACAGGAAGAACCACACCGACGTCTTTGGCGAAGACCTAGACGTTTCTATTACTTTTGAACTCACCTTTGAACAACTACCACAACAATTTAGAAGCTACATCACGATACGAGCGGCACGTAAGTTTGCTAATCGCTTTCTTGGATCTCCTGAGATCGAGAGCTTTACGCTTCGTGACGAGATTAACTCAAAAGCTACAGCGATAGATAGCGACAGTGAAAACGCAGATCGTAATATATTTGACAATTATGATGTATTACGTGTTGTAGATAGATAGACATGCCGTTACTTACTACTTCTGTACCGAACCTCGTCCAAGGTGTATCGCAACAGCCTGACAATTTAAGATTTCCTGGACAAGCTGAAGAGCAAGTAAACGCTTTTAGCTCCGTTGTAGACGGACTTACAAAACGTCCTCATACCGATCATATAGCGGCGTTGGGGACGACGCTTGAGAACGACGCCTTAGTCAGCTTTTTTGACAGAGACGTAGCGAATAAACACGTCATGTTGTTTAATCATTCTGGCGGTACTACTTCGTTAAACATCTTTAATACTACCAATGGAGCGGCTGTAACTACGACTATAACTTCAGCCGCTCAGACGTACCTAAACGGTGCTACTAATCCTTTAAGCGACTTCAGAGTGTTGAACGTTGCTGATTATACTTTTGTCGCTGACACAGGTAAGACTGTTGCTATGGCGGGTACGACTTCAACCGCGCTTCCAAACGAAGCTGTTGTCTTTGTTAAGCAAGGTAATGACGATACAGATTATAACGTAACTATTAATGGTAATACCGCGACAACGTCTGGACCTTCGGATCATAGCTCCGAAACCATCGCGTCCGATTTAGCGACGGATGCAGCAACTCCCATATCGAGTTTAGCTGGTGTTACATCTGCTACAGCTAACGGATCGGTCATTAAGATCGTTATGTCGAGCGATTTGAACATTACCGTTAGTGACAGCCTTTCTAACACAGGTCTAGGACTCGTGTATAAATCGGTATCAGCGATTACTGATCTTCCTATCAAATGCTTTAACGGACATCGAGTAAAAGTCAAAGGCGATGTGGAACTCGTTCAAGACGATTACTACGTTAAGTTCGAGACTAAAGACGGTGCTACATTTGGAGAAGGAACTTGGGTGGAAGACGTTGGGTACGGCGTTCAAACGACGCTTGATAACACGACTTTACCGATCCAGATCGTTCCTACTTTTAAATCTTATGTCAGTCATGGTGGTAGCGTTTATAAAGCGTTACAAGCGCATACTTCATCGTCAGGTACTGAGCCTGGAACAGGCGGTGGATCAACTTATTGGGAGACAGTAACAGATATAAAGTCAGCGCCAGCTTGGTCAGCAAGTAGTGTAGGTTACGTTATATCGAGCAGTTCTGTCGTTCATTATTCTGCGCAAGAATCAACTTTTACTAATCGACTTGTAGGCGACGATGAAACAAACCCTAATCCGTCTTTTGTCGGTAAGACAATCAATGACATCTTCTTCTTTAAGAATCGACTTGGACTGTTGACTGACGGCTCTGTTATCTTTTCCGAAGCTGATGAATATTTTAACTTCTTTAGAACGACTGTGTTGACGCTTTTAGACGGCGCTCCCATCGATGTTGGAGTTGCTCATACCAAGGTATCGACTCTTAAACACGCTGTACCTTTCCAAGAAAAGCTTGTGTTGTTCAGTCCTCAATCACAGTTCGTATTAAGAGGAGCAGATTTACTTACAGCTAAAACCGTTAACATCTCGCCTATAACCGAGTACAACGTGACAAGCGACGTTAAACCGTTAGCGCTTACTAACTACGTTTACTTCAGCTTTCCACGCGATAGCTACGAAGGTCTATACGAGTTCTACGTCGATAAGGATACAGATATATTTGACGCTTCTGAAATCACTTCTCAAGTACCTACTTATGTTCCATCATCTTTAAGACAGCTTATCGGTACGCCTAGTGAGGACGTTATAGTCGCGTCTACTACAGACAACTTAAAGCACTTATATGTGTATCGTTACTTCTGGCAGAACCGTGAAAAGATACAATCTGCTTGGATGCGCTTTGAGTTCGCGAAAGACATCGTTGGAAGCGGGTTTATAGACAGCGATTTATTTGTCGTTACAACCGATGGTCACCTCGAAAAGATGGCGATGGAAGCGGGACATAAAGACACAGGTAAAAACTACGCTATACATCTTGATAGACGTGTTGCAAGTTCTTCGCTTACAAGGTCTTACAGTGCCGCTAACAAGAAGACGACTGTATCAACGATGCCTTACGATCCAGCTGGAGCAGTTGTCTACACCGCCGATGGATTGCGTTTACCGCTGACAACGGACGCCGAGGATACTTCGCTTTCGGCAACAGAGTTTACGATTGAAGGCGACTACTCGTCCACATCGTTCTTTGTCGGTCTTGAATACGAATCTCTTTACACGTTCTCAACGCAGACTTTAAAGCAACCTACAGAACGTGGAGGACGAGCGTCTTCTAACTTTACTCATCAAGTACTACGTCGTGGCGCGGTTGATTACGACGCTACAGGACACTTTACAATCGAAGTTACCCCGCAATACAGGGATACATATTCATACGCTTTTAACCCGTCTACATTGGGTGCTGATGCTGTGATAGGTTCACTTGTGCTTGACAGCGGATCGTTTCGCTTTCCTATTCAATGTAAACACGATGACGTTACAATCAAAATTAAATCAAGTTCAGCATTACCGATGAAACTATTAGCCGCTGAATTTGAAAGCTTTATACATGCACAATCAAAACGATACAGTTGAGTACATTTATAACGACTGTCGGATTGATCCCGCCAATGGGGAGTTTGATTGGTTGCCTTTATATGAAGATATGCGCACCCAAGACATGTTAGAAATAATAGGTCTAGGTCAACATCCTCGTCAAGCGTTACAAGAGAGTTATAAAATATCAGAAGAAGCGTGGACAGTGACTACACTTGATATGCGCATGGTTGGAAGCTTTGGCGTGTGTCCAGCGATCAGACAACCGAACATAGGTGTAATCTGGTTACTTGGTACTCACCGTATGCACCTCATTAAAAAGACTTTTATTAAACATTCAAAGGAGTGGATAGATCGACTTATGGGCGATTATAACGTATTGACAAACTATGTCATGGAATCAAATGAACTTTCATTCCGTTGGTTAACGTGGTTAGGGGCAACCTTTACCGACGTTGACATCGATGGTTACAAACAATTTTATATATACAAAAATAACAATTCTTAATTATCATGTGTAATCTTCCAGCGGCATTAGCTACAACATTCGGACTGCAAGCGGGTGTTAATTTCTTAGGACAACAGCAACAAGCAAAGGCACAAGAGGCGTATCAAGCTCAAGCGTCTCTTGCCGAGCGTCAACGCGCTATACAGGAACAACGTTCGATAAGGATGCGCCAAGGACAAGAACAGGAAGCGATTAATCGCGAGATATTTGAGGCTTCAATAGAAGGCGCTAAAAAAGAATCTACTAACGTTACAAGCGCTGGCCAAGCTAATGTGTCAGGACTTTCGGTTGACGCTGTAGTAAATAATTACAAACAACAAGAAGCGGCATACCGCGCGGCTCTAACTGGTCAACAAGAGATGAGAGACGTACAAACAGGACTTGCTTTGACGGATGCTGGGTTTCGTACGGTTAATAATCAAATTGGTATTAATCGACCTATAAATCAACCTTCAGCTTTTGCCGCTGTTTTAGACGCTGGCTCGCAAGCCGCGAGTGGATACCGTACTGGTCTTGATATTAAAAACTCACGTAAAAGCTAATGGCTACCAATAAAAGAGTACAAGTCGCTGACTTAGCGGACGCCCCAAGGCTTCAAGCGACGATACAAAGCGGTGGTAACTATAATGTAGCCGTTCAACAGGCGGGTGATAATAAGATGTTACAGCTTGCTAGATCGTTGGAAAAAGTTAATCCGATGTTGCGGGATTATGCCGCGATTAAAAAAATAGAAGGCGATGAGCAACGCGCTAAAGGTGAACAGTTCTTCGCAGAAAATTCGACAAAAGCGTTAGCGTCGTTAGAGGCACGGAGAAATAAAACTAAACAACAACTTCGTAGTCTTGCAGAAAAAGGCGTAATAGACGAACGCTCGAACCCTGACTTTCTATTAGGTATTAAAGCGGCAAGTAGTAAGTCGCAAGCAAAAGAATTTAGACGTAAGTTATTAACCGACCCTGAAGCTTTACAAGCAGATGATCCAGTAGGGTACGCACAAGAGGCGGTCAAAGGTTTTTACGATAGTATAGACAGCGCCTACGCGCGTGAGTCAGTTAAGCCTTTGCTTGATTCGATTTCAAACGAGTTCATAAGTACCGTTACAAGACGCGAGCAAGACCTAGCAATCGCTCAAGGTAAGACGGATTGGTTAGGTTCTATAAGCGACGAAGTAAGCGCTTGGACGCGTAATCAATTCGACATTAACGACCCTGTGTTTAAAGAGTGGATAGACGACGGTGCTGGTTCTTTTAAAGGTAGTCGTAAGTACGCACTTGATAACTTATTTAAGCCCGCCATTACGGATATGGTTGAACAAGGTAACACGGCGGGTGCGATGAAAAAGGTCATGGAATTAAAGAAGTGGAAGATTAACGATAAGGGAGCAAAGTTTGCTAACACGGAAATCTTAAACAGCTTAGACGAGCTTGAACGCAGTATATTATCTAACGGTCAATATTTCACTAACTTGGCTATTACGAGTTATAACACGAATAAAACAAACGTATCAGAACCTTTTGAAGCTGAGTTCCAACAACGTTTAAATAACGACGAACCAATAACAGATGCGTTTTTAAACGACTGGTCAACACGTGTTCGTACATCCTTTACCGAGAATAGCGTTAAATCTTCAGACGCAGAACGCTTAATTGCAAAGATGCGAGAAGAAGCGAATAAAACATATAACAGAGAAAGCGAAGCTAATGTTGTCACTAACCCTGATGTGTATGCGGAGATTCGTAAACAATTAGAATTAGGTCTTGATGTAAGCGACAATCTAGAAAGTTATAAAGACGAGTTGTCACTTACTGATTATAAAGAACTATTAAAAGCTAACGGTAACGAAACTGACTTTCAAAAGAATGTTATGTCTCGATTCGCTGTGCGTGATTATACGGATATAATTGAATCAGATTTTAGTAACACGACGATTAAAGGAGGTAATCCTTATCTTAATAAAGATACAAACTACGTTAGAGAGTTGCTTGGTCTTTCTCAAAGTAGAGCCGTTGCGCCGCAAGCATTACAAGTGTTAAGCGCTGATATTAAATCAATATGGAGTAATGAGTTACGACGCTACAGAGATCGCATAAGTCAGCTACCGAACATTACACCCGATGAATTATACAAGAAAATAGACGAAGGAGTGGGTGACGTCTACAGCAGTTTAGAACTTAAAATTGAAGAGCGTGTAAAAGAGCGTTTAAAAACAGGTAATTTTAATATCGGTTTAACTAGTACGGATTTTGAAGCTTTTGAAAAAGGAAAAAAAGATAACAAGATACTGCCGATACTAGAAAAGCTAGGTTTTACTACAAAAAGCGAAGCCGATGAGTTTTTAAAAACCTATAAGAACAATCACCTTTAATAATTATGTCAGAAAAACAAGTAGACCTTCGTTCGTTGTACCCTCAATTTCAAGACGCTGACAGTACTTCTACTCAGCCACGTAACGAAAAACCTTATGTTGATCCCGAAACGGAAGAAGCATCAAACCTTTGGCGCGAAGGAAGCGCGATGGCTCTCGAAGTAGGCGCGCCTATGGCGACGGGTATTGCCTTTGCTCCGTTATTAGCCGCTGGACCTTTTGGTGTTGCTGGTTATATAGGCGCTCAATTAGCAAGTGGATTAAGCTCGAACTACGGCGCTCAAAAAATAAGAGACCCCGAAGCTGACTACAACGTACCCGAAGGTGCGGCGGCGGGGGTGTTCTCTGCTATTCCAGGTTTTAACGCCGCTAAAGTCGCTAAGTTAGGTAAGTTAGGAACAGTAGCTGCAAGAGGTACTGAAGGCGCATTTATGGGTGGTGGTGAAGCTTTATTCCGTCAGTCGTTAGAAATGATGGAAGGAAGTAGAGAAAACTTGAGTCCTTTTGAAATAGGTTTTGGAAGCGTAGTAGGCGGTAGTATAGGCGCTGGATTAGGACGTATTGAAGCGTCAAGTATGATTAATCGTATGGGCGTGTCTACAAGCGATGCACAGAAGATACAACAACGTATGGAAGGCGCTGTAGCTGAACGTATTACAAGAATTGATAACTTGTTTAAGAAAAGTCCAGAGCTTAAAGACGGAGAGATGGGTAAGCTTTTAAGAAAAGAAAAGGCAGACTTAACCGAACAATTAACCGTCGTATCTAAAACCGATAAAGAATACATCGAAAGTTTAAGAGCAAAGGCACAAGAAGAAAAAGATAATATTTTAAAACAGTTTGACGACTTCCAAAAGTCTAACCAAGAACAACCGAAGGTCGGCGAAGGTACGGTGTTAAAGCCCGAAGGAGACGCGCCTGTTGACGGTGTATCTCAAAAGTTCAAGGATTACGACGAAAGTAGTAACCCCGAATCGGTAGGTGCTTCTTTTAGTCCGTACTATAAAAACGTACCTAGTGAAGAAGGTTACGGTAAGTTTAAGTACATGAACGAAAAAGGGGAGATAATAGACCTTAGTGCTGACACTCCTATTCAAATTGATGAGACTTTATCGAAACTAGACGACGATGCTTTAGAAGAAAAACTACGAGTAACTAAAAACGAAAGGGACGACTTAGAAGGTTGGGAAGACGAAGCGACAGTAGAGCGTGGTCATTACGAGAAAATTATTGAGTTACGTACTGAAGTTGAAGGTTTAGAACTTGAGCAATGGCGTAGAGATGTTGAGTGGAGAGCAGAGGATTTAGTTAAAGACCCAGAAGCAGTAGACGATCCTTTCAATGATTTATTTGGTAAGGTGTGGGACGAAGTTAAAATAGATAACGACATGTCCAACGTTAAAGTTGCAATGGCGTTTGAAGCTATAAAAAAACACGGTCTTACAGACAAATTTAAAACGTTCTTAGAAGGACAAAGGCGGAAGCTAGGTACACAAGTAGAAGAAACTGACGCTGATTTTCTGTTTCAAAAACAAATGGAAAAAGCGGTAAACGCTTATAAGAAGTTTTCTAAACCTAAACAAAAAGTAGAAGCTACCGCTATTGAAGGAGACGCGCCTAAAGCGCCTTCTAAACTTACCGACGAACAGAAGATCGAAGCGCTTGATCGCATGAATATGAGCGACGATGACTTAACCGCCTTTATCGACGGTAAGACCGACATTCTACCTGTTAACATTGGAGCGTTTACTGACTCTGAAGATATACAACGTTCGATGGCGGCTGTCTTAGAACAAGTTGAACAAGGGTTTAAGAAACGTCGTATTAAGACCGATAAAAAATCTTTAATTGAACAAGCGGCTAAACTGCGCAGTCAACTCGACCCGTCAGTTGATCCGTTAGATTACTCGAAGCAGATCGCAAAAGAATCAGAAGATATAATATTTAAAACTGTCGTTGCTGATTCTATGACTTTCCACGCGTTTAAAGATTGGAATAAAAAGATGGCAAGCGGTTTGAACTTTGACGATCCAAAAGTCATAAACGATTTAATGGCGGACTTAGATCGACTTGGTGAGTTTGCTGAAGCGTCAGGTACGATAGGAAGTTCTGCTGGTAAGTTGTTACAGAGCCGTAAGGTATTTCGCGATCAAATCGCCGCTGTTGTAAGTACAATGGAAAAACAATCTAAGAAGGTTGAAAAAGAACTTACAGGAGAACTTACTAAATACTCGAAAGATTTAAAACCCGAACAACTAAAAGAACAATTAGAAAAACTTGGAGGTCTTAAAGCGCTTCGTGGTTTTATGAATGAGCTTAGACTTGTTCGTGACCCAGCTAAACTTGGTCGCTTATTAGAGATAAGTCGTAAAGGTCCGTTTGAAAAGATCAAAGAAGCTTACGTTGAATTGCGTTACGACATGATGTTAAGCGCTCCAACGACCCAAGGCGCGGCTTTTATGGGTAATAGTTTGATGAGTTTATACTCGTTATCTAACCAAGCTATAGGCGGTTTAATGACAGGTAACCTACAACCTACAAGAATGGCGATAAACACGGCAAAGAATTTATTGTTCTCATTACCTGACGCTTATAACGCGGCGAAAGTTGCGGCTAAGAACTCTAAAGGTCAAATGGCTTTAAACTCTCATTACGAGAAGATAGGCGGTAAAGCCTTGTCGATGGAAGAAACAGGCATCAAAGGCGCTTTAGGTGAGTCGATAGAAAACTTCGGTGAGCTTGTAGCGTTTGGTCCTAAAGGTCTTGTTTTTCAAGATGAGTTTTATCGTCACTTATTTGCAAAGGCGCAAGTTAAGTCGCTACTAACTGAAGAATATAATCAACTTATTAAGTCTGGTAACGCTCCTGTAGGTAAGCTTGATGAATACATCGAAGGTAAAATGTCACGATATTTTGTTGATGGTCAACGCTATAAGACAAAAGAAGATGTTAACATGGAAGCCGTTACTCAAGCACGTGAACAAGGTTTGGAAGGCGATGAAGCAGTTGAATTTGTCAAACAATACACAAGCGATAACTGGAATAATAAACTTTCAAGCGAGATGGAGTATCTTCGTGACTTTGGTGACCGCATTACATTTCAACAAGACTTGAGTAAAGATTATGGATGGTTTGAAAGTATGGGGTCGCGCATACAAGACGCTCGTAACGACAGTTTTGTTGTGCAGTACATCATGCCGTTTATTAAGACACCTGTTAACATCTTTAAAGAAGCTGGTGGTTCAGCAAGTTTATTTGCCGAGACGCCTGTAATTGGTAAACTGTGGGCGCGTAGTAAAGCTGAATTTAACAGCGATAATCCGTTAATACGCGCTCAAGCAAGAGGAAGGCAGTTGGTAGGTGCTGGTCTTTGGTCGAGTGCTTTATATTTAGCCGATCAACAGATCATAACAGGAAGTGGTCCAGAAGATTACAAAGAACTACAGAACAAAAAGAACACAGGTTGGAAGCCTAATGCTATTAATGTAACCGCCGCTCAACGTATGTGGAAAACAGGAGACAGCCAAGGCGATCAACCTGGAGATACATACGTTAGTCTCCAACGCGCTGACCCGTTAGCTACAATTACAGGTTTATCTGCTGACTTATTAAGATTAAGCGAAGATAACGACATGCCTGAAGAGTTAGTAGCTTATTTAGGCAATACTGCTATGATGGCGATGACAAGCGCTGTTGGACAGAAGAGTTATTTAGAAACTGTAGGAAGTGCGTTACAGGCATTGACTAATGGTCAAGTAGACGCTGATGACGCTGATTGGTTCAATTCATTTCTTGAAGAAATAGCACGAGGAAATACATGGGCTATTTTAAACGCTGTTAATCGTAGTAATGATCCAGTTATGCGCGAAGTAAACGGACCGTTTGAAGCGTTGTTAAATCGTCTTCCTGGCTTTGCAGAAACGCTTGATCCTAAAAGAGATGCGTTTGGACAGGTCGTAAAATCAGCAGGTAGTTCAATACAGCGTCAAGTAAACTCAATTAGTCCGTTAGCTATTACCGAAACAACGACCGATAAAGCGTCTCAGATTATAAACGAGATACAAGGTCGTTATGACTTTCCTCCTTCGGATAAAAAGATTCCAGGATTAGACTTAAAAGATATTAAAGTTCCAGGGACTAAGCAGTCGCTTTATGATCGTTGGAAACAAATATACTCGCAATCTGACGTTAAAGAAGCTGTAATTGAAGCGTATGAAAACCCAGACTTTCAACAGATGTCTAGAGTACGCTCTGGTTCGCCTTTAAGAGATTTACAAAAAGAAACAATTAATAACGTGTTGTATCAATATAGAGAACAAGCATTTGGGGAACTTATTGATGAATACCCCGAACTCTTAGATCAATATGAGTATCAAGGCGAATTACAGCAAAAGCAAATAGAAGGGGAAGAACTACCGTCTGATATGGTATCGCCTTCCCTTCGTCCATTACTTAACCAATAACATATAAAGAATTATAAATCATCATGGCTAATACATACGTCGACTACACCGCAACTGCCGCGCAGACAGATTTCGCTTTTAACTTTAATTACCTCGAAGATTCACACGTCGTTGTAGAGATTGACGGAATAGATAAAACTTTAACGACTGACTACACCATCGTTACATCGCCTTCTAAAAAGGTTGTACTTACAAGCGGCGCTACAGCGGGTCAGTTGGTACGTGTTAAACGCGTTAGCGACTTCGGTACTGACCTCGTTGATTTCGTCAATGGATCGGTTTTAAACGAAGCTGACCTCGATAAAGCTTATCAACACAATCGTTATTTAAACGAAGAAGCGGCTGAAGGTAATAACGACAGTATGCAAACCGTAGGTGGTGGAACGGACTTTAACGCGGAAAGTAAGAAGATCGTTAATCTTGCGACTCCAACCCTTAGTACAGACGCAACTAATAAGAACTATGTGGACGACAGAGTCGCGTTAGGATCGACCAACTTAAACGCGTTTGATAAGTCTACGCACACAGGTGACAACACAAACACCGAGTTTACACTTTCGTTCACTTCGCAATCTGACACCGCTGAAGCGTATCTTGTAACGATTGATGGCGTTGTTCAAACGCCTACAACTGCTTACAGCGTAAATACCACAACGAATAAGATTATATTTACAAGCGCGCCTCCAACAAGTGCAAACATCGTTGTTGTGCCGATTGGAACGACGTCTTCAGCAAGTGATGCAACGGTTGTAGCGACGGGTTCAACGACGGCTCGGACACTCGCTGATCGTTTTGGGGAGGTCGTGAATGTGTTGGACTTCGGAGCCGACAATACAGGAGCTACAGATGCCTCAGAAAAGATTCAAGAGGCTATTGATTACGCAAAAAGTATAGCCACCAAAAACGAAGGGAATCAATATGATGCGTCAAAAGCCGCTAAAATAACGGTTGATTTTGGTTCAGGTCATTACTTAATTAAGAAACCAATCGATTGCCAATCAAACTCTACGAATAAAGCAAACGGTATTTCACTAATCGGTGGAAATGCTTTGATTGAAATGGCAACGGTTGCAAACGGATGGACGGACGCAACAAGAGTCGACACAAGTGCTGGTGCTACTGTTCAAGTTAAAGCGTGTTTGATTTTTGGAGTTGAAGATTATGCGACTGCTGGTGGTTCGTTTTCTACTTATAACTCGGTGAGAGGAATAAATTTTAAAGGTAACGGACAAGCTTCGGCAAAAGGAATTTACGCTGATGTTGTTTCTGGGATGACTATTACTGACTGTGCTTTTCAAGACTTTGGCTATGCTATTTACGGTAAGGTTATATTTTTATCTACCTTCAAAACCATTTTGTGCAACGCAGTTGCGAGTGCTATTTATATAAAGAATACTTCTGTGGCTGACGGTTATGTTGGAGGTATAGGCATAGAAGGCGGCGGAATCACTATCCAAGACATAAAAGCGTTTAATGATTTTGCAAACAATACAGACCCACGTTTTTACTTTTACAAATGTGGTGAACTTAACATCAACGGTATGATTTCGTTTGGTGGTCTAGGAAAAGGTCTTGTTATTGAACGGCTTGCTACCGATCCTGCGACAGGAACTAAATGGAACAATATTAATAATGTAGAAATTGCTGAATGTGCTGATAGGGCTTTTGATATTTCTTATTGTTCAAAAATTACCTTTAGCAATTTGCTTTTTGTAAAAGTCGGAAACACATTGAATGGTTTAACGGCGGCAAAATTGTTAAATTGCTCAGAGGTTACGATCTCTAATTTTGTTTGGGACAATTACATCGATATTGCAAACACGCCTGGTATACAGTGGAAAATCGAAAACTGCACGTCTGTGCGAGTGAGTGATGGGGCAATCCTTGCAGTTCCGAATACTAACGGAGAAACAGCGATTGTACGACTTGTGAACTCTATAAGGTCTAGGTTTGTTAATGTAAACTTTGGAAACACATCTGAATCGGGCAAGAAATTTAATTACATTATTTCATCTGATTCCAACTGCCAAAACACAGGCGTTGTCGCTTGTGGCTGTTTAACAGGAACGGTTAATATTGATTGGGAAGATTTACAAGGGGCGGGCGATTACTACAGGTCTGTTATTACCTTATCAGGAAGCAACCCAACGACTGACAGTAACTTTATTCGTGGAAGCTCGACATACAATCCTCCTTTACTTAACGCTGGAGATTCAGTAACAACAACTGTAACAGTAACAGGTGCGGCTCTAGGTGATTTCGCAAACGCTTCATTCGCATCGGATTCACAAGGGTTGTTGTTGACCTCTTGGGTTAGTGCGGCTGATACAGCAACGGTGCTTTTTAAAAATAACACAACGGGGTCAGTAAATTTAAGTGCTGCAACTCTGCGTGTTTTAGTAACGAAAGCATGAGCGACTCTCTGAGCAATTTAACAATCCCTCTAACCACCTAACATATGGCAATTACACAGGCACACTCACGAATGGTATCAGACGTAGACGCTGGTTCTACATACCTACAAGGCACTCTTGGAACATCCGCTAACAACGTCGTTCAACTCGACGGTAGCGCGAAGCTACCCGCAGTTGACGGATCGCAGTTAACGAACGTTAGCGCGGGTAAGGTATTACAAGTTGTAAACGCATCTATAGGCACAGTCCTGACAGGGACTACCGCGATGCCCAACGACAATACAATCCCACAGAACACCGAAGGAGATGAAATACTTACCGCGTCTATAACGCCCGCTAACGCATCTAACAAACTACTTATCGAGTTCAGCACGATAGCTGGCGGTTCAGCCGCGACTTGGATCGGTGGAGCGTTGTTTCAAGACTCAACTGCAAGCGCGATTGCGGCGACTGTTAACTACTGTCCAGCGGCGGGTGGAGCGTGTGCATTACCGTTTAGTCACTACATGACTGCGGGTACAGCTTCTGCAACAACGTTTAAAATACGCATTGGTATACAAGGTTCTGGAACAGTTACAATTAACGGTAACGGTGGAAGTCAGACAATGGGAGGCGTTGGAGCTACCACCTTAACCATAACCGAAATAGCCGCCTAATACCGATGACCGAACAAATCTCCCACTTCCTTGACACGGCTTTAGCAATCGCTATTGGCGTGTTTGGTTGGATATTCAAGAAGTTCGCCGATAGACTCGACAAGGACGAGGATCGCTTAACAAAGATTGAAGTTGAATTAGCAACGCAAAGAGAACGCGACACAGCGGTTGAAAATCGCATGAGTGGACTCGAATCAACAGTAAAAGAAATTAACAGTAAATTAGATCGTCTCATGGAGATGATGATGAAAAAATGAAAAAGAAAAAAGGTTTATACGCAAACATTAACCGACGACGTAAGCTCGGTATAAGTCGCCCTAAAAGCAAATCAACTGTATCGCCTAAAGCCTACGGTAATATGAAGAAAGGTTTTCCTAAGAAATGAGCCGTAAAGGAGTATCACTACGCAAAGAACATAAGTCCAAGAAAGGCGGCTTAACCGCGAAAGGACGCAAGTACTACAACGCTAAAACAGGTAGTAACCTTAAAGCACCACAGCCCCAAGGCGGTAGTCGTAAGAAGTCGTTTTGTGCGCGTATGGGTGGAGTCAAAGGACCGATGAAAGATAGTAAAGGACGACCCACACGAAAAGCTTTAGCGCTTAGACGTTGGAAGTGTTAACAACCAATTTATATGAAGAAACGAGAACAACTAGAAAACCTACAGGTACTCATCGCTGACACCTACTCCCAAGCTATACAAGAGATGAAGGTCGGTGCGGCTGAGTACAATGCGGCGCTTTTAAACGGCGCTAGACAGCTACTTAAAGACAACGATGTTGTCAGC
>Ga0208792_1000320_pt1 | contig 19385 bp, 35 predicted proteins | sample 14_taG_FD_184087 | JGI IMG/M metagenome (GOLD analysis project Ga0208792, IMG submission 184087) | Marine viral communities from the Subarctic Pacific Ocean - 14_ETSP_OMZ_AT15311 metaG (SPAdes) (version 2) | ecosystem: Environmental > Aquatic > Marine > Oceanic | place: Pacific Ocean | collected...
TGATAAACTTCGTGAACTATCACCTGGTGATGTCATTGAGTTTACTAATACCGATTCTGCTTACAACTTCCAGTTGTCATCTGACTATCTTGATCTTGGTAATACTGGAAGTCCTTATGGTGTTGCAGCTGCAGGTCCAGTGGATTATATTCCAGGTGGTCTTGGTGCTGATGTCATCTCCTTTGGTGGTGATACCACGATCAATACAACAGGTGGAGATGGTACGGATACCATTAGTCTTGGATAGACTATAAACTTATCCTGGTGGAGCTGGGTAGATTCATCTGCTGGTCCAGTCTCGGTATGACTTTAAACTAGCCCTGGTGCGGGTGTTGCTGCCGCCTGGTTTCCAATTTCCAGTAAAAGAATTGGTGGCGAGCCTGTGCATTGGACTGACCTCCTGTGGTGGACACTAAACAAACTGTCCACCTTGACAGATTTCCCAAAATCTGTTATCATAAATAAATGTTACAACTGGCACTGTGCCAATTGTAATAAAACGAGACATGTCGAGTCTCTAATCATCTGTGGGTAAACACTCCACAAGTAAACAAAGGTATTAAACAACATGATCAAATCTGTATTTGCAGCAACCGCTGCTCTGTCTGTCTCTGCTGGTGCTGCTTTCGCAGGACCCTACGTTAACGTCGAAACCAATGCTGGTTGGACGGGTTCGGAGTACAATGGTGCTGGAACAGACCTTCACCTGGGCTACGAAGGTGCTCTGGGCGAAAATGGTTCTTACTACGTTCAGGGTGGCGCTACCGTGCTGACTCCTGATGGTGGTGACGCTGACACCGTTCCTTCTGGCAAAGCTGGTATCGGTTTGGGTCTTACAGAAGCACTTGGTGCTTATGGTGAGGTATCCTTCGTAGGTTCAGGCGACGAAGATCTTGACCGTGGTTACGGTGCTAAATTGGGTGTTAAGTATTCCTTCTGATACTATTAACATCTAGGTGATATGATGGGGGTGCGACAGCATCCCCTTTTTTTATGAAAAATTATCTTATCAAACTCATAACTAACCCAGTTGTTCACTATCTTACTCTGGTAGGTGGGCTGCTTATCGTGATAGGAACGCTTCATAACCATGCTCACTACTCTATGGAAGTGGATGCTGACTCGTATGTCCTGCAGTGGTGTAAGAAAAACCCAAAGAAATGCACGTACAATCGCTGGTAAGGGGCTTGACAAAAGATCTACTATGCTATATACTATGTAAAGATTCATTACGGAGTGTAACATGACTGTAACAACTGAAGACGGAGGACGTACAAACATGTACGCCACTGAACCCAGAATGTATATTTCACAGACTGATGCAGAACGCTACGGCTATGAGTCATATGCAGAAAAGGCAGAGAAACTAAATGGAAGGACTGCTATGGTTGGATTTGTTGCTGCTGTTGTCTCTTATGCTTTCAGTGGTAGCGTATTTTTCTTTGGTGTCTTCGGATTCTGACAACTGACAATCTTCTGCTATAATAGTGGATAGATATTTCAGATATCAAAAACCAAATGACAAACCCCAATGCTCTCTACGAGGACATGCAGAAGCTGGATGACATGTATGAAGAACTTCTCTGGCATCCAGAAGACGAGTTACAATTCTCTCATGACGGAGAGAAAATTATTATCACCAACAAAACTTTGGAACTGAATGGAAAACTCTCTACTTGAAATCCTCACTTACTATGTGATTGGTGGTGCTCTTATCATTGGACCACCTGCAATCTTTCTCATCATTGCTATGATGGGAGCTATCCAAAATACGAAAGGTCGTATGGTTGGATACAAAGACCACAAAGAGTATGGTGATAGTTCTATCTACGAAAACTCACCATCAGATCAAACCAAATTCTATCTTACACTCGGAGAAAACTCATGAACGAAAACGCAGAACGCATCAACGGTTGGGCAGCAATGCTCGGAGTCATCGCAGCAATCGGTGCCTACGCAACAACAGGACAGATCATTCCAGGAGTATGGTAAATGTTAGTATTTGCATCAATCTTGATACTTCTTTTCGTTATCAATGCAGCTTTGAATGATATTGATGTTGACGATGATGATCAAGGTGGTGATGGTGGCATGATGGTTCCTGCCACCTACCCTGCAAGTTGAGTATAATCACTCATCTTTCAAGGGTTGACGGAAAACCCACCATCTGCTATAATAAATACATCGTTAAGTTAAGAAATCAACATATTTCTTAATGGTTCGTAACACCCCTCAAACCGAGACCTATAGGGTGTATAAACAACGTCTCTCATACCTCTGCCTAGGGCGCAGAGGGAATAGTAACTCCACCATTCCCTGATGGTCTTACTTTCTTTTCAAAACAATGGCTTCAACTCTTTCAAGGCAACAATCAAGCTCCTCGTGGGAACAGTTCTGCGAGTGGGTAACGTCCACAAACAACCGTCTGTATGTCGGTTGGTTCGGTGTGCTGATGATCCCAACACTACTAGCAGCAACTATCTGCTTCGTAGTCGCGTTCGTAGCAGCACCTCCCGTCGATATTGACGGTATCCGTGAACCCGTTGCTGGTTCACTCATGTATGGTAACAACATCATCTCTGGTGCTGTCGTACCATCTTCAAACGCAATCGGTCTTCACTTCTACCCCATCTGGGAAGCCGCATCACTCGATGAGTGGTTGTATAACGGCGGTCCTTTCCAACTGGTAGTCTTTCACTTCCTGATCGGCATCTATGCCTACATGGGTCGTGAGTGGGAACTTTCTTACCGTCTAGGTATGCGTCCTTGGATCTGTGTTGCATACTCTGCACCAGTCGCTGCTGCGAGTGCAGTATTCCTCGTCTATCCTTTCGGTCAAGGTTCTTTCTCCGATGCTATGCCTCTTGGTATCTCTGGTACTTTTAACTATATGCTCGTATTCCAGGCAGAGCACAATATTCTTATGCATCCGTTCCACATGCTCGGCGTTGCTGGGGTATTCGGTGGATCTTTGTTCTCTGCTATGCATGGAAGTCTCGTTACTTCCTCGCTTGTTCGTGAAACAACTGAAACGGAATCACAGAACTATGGTTATAAGTTCGGTCAAGAAGAAGAGACCTACAACATCGTCGCAGCCCATGGTTACTTCGGTCGTTTGATCTTCCAATACGCATCCTTCAACAACAGCAGAAGTCTTCACTTCTTCCTTGCTGCATGGCCTGTGGTTGGTATCTGGTTCACCGCACTTGGTGTTAGCACCATGGCGTTCAACCTGAATGGTTTCAACTTTAACCAGTCTATCCTTGACAACCAAGGACAGGTTCTGAACACCTGGGCAGACGTGCTTAACCGCGCTGGTCTGGGTATGGAAGTTATGCATGAGCGTAACGCACACAACTTCCCACTGGACTTGGCTGCTGCCGAATCCACACCCGTTGCCCTCACCGCACCTGTTGTCGGTTGATAAATAACGTGGTATAATATGAGGGTCTTCGGACCCTCTTTTTTAATCTTCAAAACTATGGCAACGTACAACATCACTCTCAAAACTTCGGAGGGTGATCATGTGATCCCTTGCGAGGACGATCAATATATTCTGGACGCTACTGACGAAGCTGGTATTGACCTACCCTATTCGTGTCGTGCTGGTGCCTGTTCTACATGCGCTGGTAAAATTGAGTCAGGTACAGTAGATCAAAGCGATCAATCGTTCTTGGATGATGATCAACTTGAAGCAGGATTTGTGATGACATGTGTAGCATATCCAACTTCCGACGTAACTATTCTCACTGAACAAGAGGAGGCTCTATACTAATGTCTTTCACTCTACGTTATAAAATTCTAGAGGCACTTCGTGCTGATGCTAGTGGTAACATTGCCAAGGCAAAAGCAAACATTGAAGTCTATCTAGAGAATCCTGTTGGTATTGGTGAACATCCAGACGTACTGGGTGCTATTCAAGAACAATTAGATATCATTGCTCATGAAGAGGAACGTATCGAAGTTCTTGGAAAACATTTTACATACGAAAATTCAGGTAACAACTAATGGTAGCATCAACACTACAACAACAAAGGAGGGGATGGTTTGACATCTTGGACGACTGGCTTAAACGAGATCGTTTCGTTTTTATTGGCTGGTCTGGACTTCTTCTTCTACCCACTGCTTATCTTGCTATTGGGGGCTGGCTTACTGGCACGACTTTCGCTACGAGCTGGTATACCCACGGACTCGCTAGTTCCTATCTTGAGGGTGCAAACTTTCTTACAGCAGCAGTTAGCACTCCAGCTGATGCTATGGGTCATTCTCTTCTTCTTCTCTGGGGTCCTGAAGCTCAAGGGGATTTCGTCAGGTGGATCCAACTTGGGGGACTCTGGAATTTTGTGGCACTCCATGGTGCCTTCGCCCTAATTGGTTTCATGCTACGCCAGTTTGAACTGGCACGTCTCATCGGTATCAGACCTTACAATGCGATTGCTTTTTCTGGTCCTATTGCTGTATTCGTCAGCGTCTTTCTTATCTACCCTCTCGGACAATCCAGTTGGTTCTTTGCCCCGTCGTTCGGGGTCGCAGCGATCTTCAGGTTCCTGTTGTTCCTTCAGGGTTTCCACAACTGGACGCTCAACCCCTTCCACATGATGGGTGTTGCTGGTATTCTGGGTGGAGCATTGCTATCAGCAATCCATGGCGTTACTGTAGAGAACACACTGTATGAAGATGGAGATCAAGCGAATACCTTTAAGGCATTTGATTCAACGCAGGAGGAGGAGACTTATTCTATGGTCACTGCAAACCGCTTCTGGTCGCAGATCTTCGGCATTGCGTTTTCTAACAAGCGTTGGCTTCATTTCTTCATGTTGTTTGTGCCTGTTATGGGTCTTTGGACATCCTCTATTGGCATTATTGGTCTTGCTCTCAATCTTCGTGCTTACGATTTCGTGAGTCAAGAGATCAGAGCAGCAGAAGATCCTGAATTTGAGACCTTCTACACCAAGAACATCCTATTGAATGAAGGACTACGTGCATGGTTGGCACCAGTTGATCAACCACATGAGTCATTTGTATTCCCAGAGGAAGTTCTACCACGAGGTAATGCACTGTGATTAAATCACTCTTCAGTTTTATATTTGCTGCTGTGATGTGGGTACAAGTCCCACAGTGGAGCGATGACTGGAGTAAGTGTGCTGTTGATGTACCAGACACAGCTTGTCATTGGTACATCACGGCACCTGATAGCACCATGGGTGTTGGATTTAGTTGGGAGAATGCTCCCTGGTTCAGTGCTGAAGGTCTCCTAGACATTGGAGAACTTCATAACACAGTTCAATCATTACAGGAAGCATAAGAGCTTTACAACAAAAACAAATAGTGGTATACTAGGGGTCTTCGGACCCCTTTTTTAATGTCTTACGAACTGATCCCACCCAATGATCCCAGGTACTTTACGGAGACTTGTCCCAAACCATATGATAGACACAGCTACAGAGTAGTCTTTTCTAATGGTCAGTCTGAATGGTATCCGCATTGGGATGTAGCACAAGCTAGGTGGTTTCAAACACCAAACCAATTCTTATCTCACATTGAGGTTGTTGATCCGAAGAAGAAGAAAGAAAAATCAGGAGGATTTGCGTGAGTGATCACAACATGATGGAGTTGTTTCCTCTTGTAATACATTCTGTTTATGATGAGGACTTTGCAAATGAAGAATACATTGAATACTTTCATCAATACAGAGACAAGTTTCCAACAGAAGTAGTGAGTAACATGGGTGGTTATCAATCAGTATCTGATATCCATCAAGACATTGATTTTGTTCCTCTTGCTACTAGAATATGGGAGATGATAGAACCATGTTGTAATGAGATTACTGAAGGGTTTTCTCATAACGGATATCCTGGAACTCAATTACAACTAGATAATATGTGGTTCAATATTAATGGACCAGGTAACTGGAACGTATCTCATACACATCCACACTCATTTTATTCTGGTGTGATGTGGATTCTTGCTCCTGAAGATTCTGGTGATCTAGTATTCAGATCTCCTCATGAACATGAACTCTATGGATATAGAGACAGTATGCATACTATCCCACCTGAAACTGGTAGGGTGATTATGTTCCCTTCCCGTCTTCTACACATGGTTATGCCAAATAAAAGTGTGGAAGATCGCTATTCAATTTCTTTCAATCTCAATCTTAAAATCGCATGAAAATTTCTATCTATACCATTCCTGGATGCAGCTACTGCACAAAAGTAAAAGAGCTTATGGTACGTGCTGGATTGGAGTACGAACATTTTCTAGTAGGTAAAGATCTGACTAGGGAAGATCTTGTTCGGTCTTACCCCTTGGCAAAAGGCTTCCCGTATGTTATTATAGATGGAGAACCAGTGGGAGGTCTGACCCAGACAGCAAAATATTTGATGGACAAAGGACTTGTGAAATCTCGTAGAAAAAATGGATGATCTTGAGATAAATAAAGGTGTGGAATTAATGCTTCGCAGGAGGGCGAAACAACCTCCTCCACAAGAGAGGGGGTTCAGGTTCAATCACAGTTTATCTCTCCTCAAAAAAGTATTTCAATGTAAAATTGAATTTACATGGAGGGAGGAGAGCACTACCTAACAGGAAAGATGCTATGACTACTGCAGTAATTCTTACATTCGCAACAATTTTAATGGTTTTATTTGGAATTGTTGGTGGATTAGTTGGATGGACAGCAAATGATTTCCTTTATGCATACATGAATACACGAGCAAACCTTCCTCAACATCCAGAAATGTATGACGAAGATGGTATGGTTGTAAATGAAGAACTCTTATCAGTACGTTTTGTAGACGAGGAGGACCCTGAAGAGGATGGTTATTATTGATATGAATCAGGTTATGATTAGTAACCTGATGGCACAAATCAAACAAAGTGAATTGAACGAAAAACTGGTGAGGCATATGGTTCTTACCAGTCTTCGTTCTTATGAGAAACAATACACTAAAGAATATGGTGAAGTTGTTTTAGCATACGATAGCAGACACTACTGGAGGAAAGATCTGTTTCCTTTCTACAAAGCAAGTAGAAAGAAAGCAAGAGCCGAATCATCTCACAACTGGTCAGCAATTTTTGAAGTGTTGAACAAGATCAGAGATGAGATCAAAGAATACTTTCCATACAAAGTAGTAGAAGTCCATGGTGCAGAAGCTGACGATGTAATCTCTACATTGTGCAAGAACAAAGGACCACAGGACAAAGTTCTTATTTTATCTGGGGATAAGGACTTCATTCAATTGCAGAAATACCCAGGAATAAAACAGTACAATCCAATTACAAAAAGACCTGTTGCTAATGATGATCCTTGGCATTATGCGAAGGAACATGTGATGCGAGGGGACAAGTCAGATGGTATTCCTAATTTTCTATCTGACGATGACACATTTGTAACTGGTGTCAGGCAGAAACCAATCAGTCAAAAGAAAGTTGCTAAATGGATTGAGCAAAAACCAGAAGAGTTTTGTGCTACAACTCAACAACTAGCCAACTATCATCGCAATCGTAACTTGATTGACTTTGACTGTGTGCCAGCAGAAATCGAAGACAAAATTCTCCACGAATATAACTCGATAAATATTAGTGGAAAGAAAGTTCCTTTAGAATACTTTAAGGAACATCAACTGAACGATCTGTTGCAAGAATTCTTTTTTCGTAGTTCATCACCTTTTGATACATGAAATTGTTAATTAATGAAGTGCTCCAGAAAGTGAGCAATGCAAAAACTAAACCACAAAAGGTTAAGTTACTTCAGCAGTACAACACACCTGCTCTTCGTTCTATTCTTATTGCGAATTTTGATGAGAGTATCGTCAGCATGTTGCCTGTAGGAGAAGTCCCGTACACGCCCAACGATGCCCCTGAAGGGACGGAACACACGGTCCTGGAGAAAGAGTACCGCAAACTCTATCTCTTCTTCAAGGGCGGCAGCAGCACCCTTAAACAGTCCCGTCGTGAGGAACTGTTCATCCAGATGCTAGAAGGTCTCACACAAGGTGAGGCAGAAGTGCTGGCTCTTATCAAGGACAAGAAACTAGGTAAGCGTTGGAAGGTCACCAAAGCATGTGTAGAGCAAGCGTTTCCATCAATCAACTGGGGTAATCGAAGTTAAATGAGTAAAGAAAAGATCCGTGTTTACAAGCAGGGGTGTGACCCAACCGAAGCTGACGATAGGACTTTGCCCTATACTTCTTTCTTGGTAGAATATGTACAAGATGGTATCACTAAATTTGATATCGTTTTTGCTGGTAAAAAGGTAGATCTTTTTGATCATTACTATGATCAATACAAACAAGAGTTTATTACATTCACCCAGACTGAAGGGAGAATGAATCCTAGACTATGGAATGATCCCACTGCAACGACTGATAAAAAATAGTCAACCCAAATTGACTTTTTGTTTACCAGGATCCCCAAAAAAATTCTCCACAAAAAATTGCCTCAATAGGTGTCGCACAATACAAGTTGACACCTATAAATAGTTATGGTATAATTACCATACGTTCATCCCACTCTTGGGTGGGACGCAAGTAAGTCGCGGAACGGAGCCGTTCATCCCATGCTTGAAGTATTATTCTATACGACACTCACTTGTACTCAAACTGATGCTATCATGCTGAAGATTGAGACAAGTAAGTACCTTGACAATCATATCAAGGTTGAGTTAATTGAGACCCTTAAGGACTCATCACCAGAATGCCAATGGTATTGGGACGCAAACGACTAAAGGAACGGATTAAAATCCAACTACTTTAGGAGTAACTACAATGAACACCCTAACTATCATCAAGAAGCAGATCCAGAAAGCAGCTGCACTGCATGACGCACAGATTAGTCACACCTCATATCGTGGTGTTGAGTATGATACACGTTGTGTGGACAACAAGGAGTCACATGGCACCTTCTGCTATCGTGGACGTACCTATACCAAATGAGGTATAGATCTTCTGAAGATTAGATAACAAAACTTAATAAGTTTGTGTAAAGAGAGGTAAATATACCTCTCTTTTTTTGTCTTTAAACCAAAACACAAAATTGTAGTCATATATACAGTAGCGATATTAGAGGTTACATCATGAACCAAAACCCCTCCTAAATTATGAGCCCAAACGAACACCGAGGTGGATTATGCATGCACTGTTATCACGCAATCAGCTAGGCGAATGGAAACATCTTCAACATACGATTGATGATCTTCAATCGGAAAACGAAAAACTAGATGACTATTATGAATGTCTAATTGAATGTGATGCTTTGGATCAATCTCAATGTAAACGAGTCTGTAAACGTATTTTAAACTGATTTTTTTAGGAGGGTTGCGACCCTCCTTTTTTTGTGTTATAATGTGTAGGTCTTTAACATGCGTATGAAGAAGCTACCGAAGGTGCGAGCACTTAAGAAAGCAATGAAAGAACAACTCAATACAATGACTAAAGAAGAAGTTCAACAGTCAGTGAGTGATCTTTACGATGCAATGCTTGAGAGAGAACTAATTAAACAAGAACAAAAGAGAAAAGGATTTGGGTATGACATCAGTCAATCTGGTAAGCGTAACTCCAGAAGCGGAGAAGATGATGGGGTACGTAGCGAGAGTGAGCAACCCAGCGAACCAGGAGAATCCGAAGGTCTCTGGACTTCTTAAGTATTGCGTCAAACACCAGCACTGGTCTGTGTTTGAGCAAGCATACATGACTCTTGAGATAAATACAACACGAGGTGTAGCAGCTCAAGTGCTGCGGCACAGATCATTTACATATCAAGAGTTTTCTCAACGGTATGCAGATTCGTCTCTACTATCTGAAACAATTCCCCTTCCCGAACTACGCCGTCAGGACTCAAAGAATCGACAGAACTCTATCGATGACATTGATCCTTTCACTAAACAAGAGTTTCAAATTAAAATGAAAGCTCACTTTGATGAGGGAATGAAACTCTATCAAGAAATGCTTGATAGAAATATTGCAAAGGAGTGTGCTCGTTTTGTACTGCCCCTCGCCGTCCCAACAAAAATCTACATGACAGGCTCGTGTCGTTCGTGGATCCATTATATTCAACTGCGTTCTGCACATGGAACACAGAAAGAACACATGGATATTGCGGAAGGCGCACGTCATATCTTTATTGAACAATTCCCTACAGTATCCGAGGCACTTGAATGGACATGATTGAAGAAAAGAACACACCAAAACCTGGTGATCCTTTAACTATTGAAGAGATGACTGAATCTGCAGAACTCTTCTTCCCTAGATTTAATATTGTCAGAGAACGTATGCCTGATGGTTCTACCACTGAAGATACTTTGAAAGTGATGGAAAACATTGCTAAACTTGGTCATCAAATGAGGGGAGAGAAGACAGAGAAAATTCGTCTGGGTAGATTTGGATTCAATAAAAAGAAACAAGAGGAAGATTAATGCCTACGTATCCTGTTAAACATATGCAGACTGGGGAGACTAAAGAACTTCACATGACTGTAAGAGAATACGATCAATGGAGACTAACAAACCCTGACTGGGATAAAGACTGGTCAGCTGGTGTTGCTGGTGTTGGTGAGGTCGGTGATTGGAAAAATAAGATGAGCAAGACTCATCCAGGATGGAACGACATTATGAATCGTGCATCAAAACGTCGTGGTTCAACTATTGAGTGGTAACGTATGCCTAGATCTAGAAAGCGCAATCAACCTGACATCAATGGTATGTCAAACAAACAGATGAAGAGGAAGAAACCTATTGATTCTTCTTATCTGTTGCCTGTAGAACCTCTAACAGATAATCAAAAGATTATGTTCGAGGAGTATGGAAAGGGTCAAAACATCTATGCTTATGGATGTGCTGGTACAGGTAAAACATTTGTTGCTTTGTACCTAGCTCTTCGTGATGTTCTTTCAGAACACACACCATATGATAAGGTATACATTGTTCGTTCACTGGTTGCTACGAGAGAGATTGGTTTCCTCCCTGGCACACATGAAGACAAAGCATCCCTGTACCAGATTCCGTACAAGAACATGGTGAAATACATGTTCGAGATGCCTGATGACAACAGCTTTGAAATGCTGTATGAAAATCTGAAGGCACAGGAAACGGTATCATTCTGGTCCACATCATTCCTACGTGGTACTACACTAGACAACTCCATCGTTATCATCGATGAGTGTCAGAACCTGAACTTCCACGAACTTGATTCAATCATGACTCGCTGTGGTCAAGACACCAAGATCATGTTCTGTGGTGATGCTCGTCAGTCCGACTTGCAAAAGAGTAATGAACGTACAGGCATCGTTGACTTCCAAAGAATTTTGGAAGACATGAAAGAGTTCTCTTTAGTTGAATACAACATTGAGGACATCGTTCGATCAGGTCTGGTCAAATCATATCTAATTAGTAAAATTAACTTGGGTCTTTAATGCATATTTTTAATCATGTAGATGGCATCCTGCCAATTGAAATGAAAGCAGAGATGATTGATGGGAAGAGATACTATGTCACTCCTACGGGTGGTAAGTATCCTTCCATCACCACCGTGATTAGTAACAATGCAAAGAAACAAGCTGGTCTTGCTAAATGGAGAGCACGAGTAGGTAAAGAAAAAGCGCAAGCAAAAACTACTCGTGGATGTAACCGTGGTACTAGGTATCACAAGCTTGTTGAAGATTATATCAACAACGAGTTGGATACAAACAAGTACAAGGACATGCCACTACCGTGGACCATGTTCCACTCTTCTCGTGAAGTGCTCGACCGTATAAATAGGGTATACCTACAAGAGGCAGCTTTATACTCTGATTATTTACAAATTGCAGGACGAGTGGACTGTATAGCAGAGTATGAAGGGGAACTGTCTATCATTGATTTTAAGACAGCAGAAGCCCCCAAGAAAGAACTATATCTTTACGACTATTTCGTACAAGAATGTGGCTATGCATGCATGCTGCAAGAAGTGTACGGTGTAACAGTAAAGAAGTTAGTTACTATTGTTGCTTGTGAAAATGGTGACACTCAAGTCAAGGTTGTTCCACCCAAAAAAGAATACTTTGTTAGGTTACAAGAGTACATCCGAGAATACCAAAACAAATATGCTAGACAAACTAGAGGATAAATTTATGACAGCTGCGAAATTTTCGCAGGAAGTTGAGAAGATTGCCTTTGACAATGCAATGAACTACATTGATGCAATCGTTTTTTACTGCGAAACAAATGAGATCGAGATCGAATCGGTCCCCAAATTGATTAGCAAACCACTTAAGGAAAAACTTAAGTATGATGCACAAAAACTAAACTACATTAAGAAAACTAGTAGAGCTAAACTATTGTTGGTATGAGTGATTTCTTTCAGTCAGAGATGGTCCGAGGTGACCTGCAAGAACTTGCCAAGATGCAAGAGTATTGTATGAAGGCGGCGCATGCTTTCCCAGCGTTGGCACCCGTAAAGAAACTAGAGTATTTCGATATCTTACAAGAGATGATCGAGAAACAAAAAGTCTTTTATACTAGACTGAAGTTGTCCGATGATCCAGAGGCAACTGAAATGGCAGACAGCATTAAACAAGCTGCTGTCATGTTCGGTGCATCTGATGATGAGGACGCCAACATTGTGTTCGATGAACTCATTGGAAAGATCGATGAGATGCGTCAGCATCTCAAGGCAGAAGGGTATTGACCCCGCCTTCTGCCTGTGTTATAATGTCAGAGTGACGGGGGTCACAAAAGCCAAATCCTAACACCCAAACATCCATGTCTAATTTCGCAGAACTAAAGCGCAAGTCCCAGACCAATTTTGATTTCCTGCAGAAGGAACTTCAGAAGTCCACCAATGCAAACAGCAGTGGCGACGAGAGACTCTGGAAGCCCGCACTTGACGCTACTGGTAATGGTTACGCAGTCGTCCGTTTCCTACCAGCACCCGAGGGCGAGTCCCTCCCATGGGCAAAGCTCTACAACCACGCCTTCCAAGGTCCTGGTGGTTGGTTGATTGATAACTGCCCCACCACTAAAGGTGAGCAGTGTCCTGTCTGTGCCGCCAATAACAAACTTTGGAACAGTGGAGTAGAAAGCGATAAAGAGATCGCACGTAGTCGCAAACGTAAACTCTCTTACTACAGCAACATCTATGTCGTCAAGGATTCTGCTAATCCTGACAACGAAGGTAAGGTATTCTTGTACAAGTATGGCAAGAAGATTCATGACAAGGTTCTTGCTGCAATGCAACCCGAGTTTGATGACGAAACCCCTGTCAATCCTTTTGATCTGTGGGAAGGTGCAAACTTCAAGCTGAAGATCCGTACCATTGGTGGTTACTGGAACTATGATGCTTCGGAGTTCGCAGCACCTACAGCATTGAGTGCAAGCGATGACGAGATGGAAGCATTGTGGAAGCAAGCATACAGCCTGGAAGCATTCACCACTAACGATCAATTCAAATCATATGATGAGATTGATACTCGTATGAATTCTGTGCTTGGTGTCTCACGTCCTGTACAACAGGCACAGTACGAAGAGGAAGCAGATCCTATCCCTACCACTGGTGGGTTCAATGATCCCTCTATCATGGCAGCACCAGCACCTAGCGCCCCTGCTACTGATAGTGCAGACGATGATGCACTATCATACTTCCAACGTCTGGCGGAGGAGTGATGGATGTAGTCCACGCTTGGAACTCCATGTCCTACGGGGAGGGGTTCCTCTTCTCCGTATGGGTCATCGGAATGTATTACATTAAACTTCGTATGGATAAATTCATACGATGAATAAATTTCGGGGGGTCACACCCCCGTTTTTTTAAGCCTTGAATTAATAAAGTCTGTGGACTTTGCACTGTAGAGATTCTTTCTCTTAAACTCTTTGATAAATGCAGATACAAAAGCACCATTCAATATGTAGATCTCTCTTTTCTTTTCGTTCATTGCTAACTCGTGGTCAATAGCAGTGACCCCTTTGGATACACTAGAACCAAGAACAGTGACGTTATTTGTGCCATCATAGTAAGTGAATGGACTATCGTAGAACTTCTTCGATACTTTCAGTCCACCTTCCAATGCTATCACAGGAAGTTTTTTACTGGATAGATCACCAACTAGGTTAGATCCAGACTTCACCTCTTCTGTCTCGTAGTATAAAATCTCCGAGTAAGGATCATTATACTTCTGTTCGGCAAACTTTCTTACCGCATTGTCTGACATGGGCCAGTCAGTTAATGGGTTGATAATATTATTTGTGATGACAATAATCCAATCGTAAGATGATCTGTTGTAGAATTTTTCGGCTACGTTATCGATACGTTCTCCATCTAGGATTGCGTACTTTGTGTAGTACAATGCATAGTCATACACGTCAGGATTAAGTTCAAATCTCCTGAAGAAATTCTTTGCAGTAACAAAATCCGATTGAGTGAAAGGATACTGTACTGGTTTGATATCATACTTGACATCAGGAATGTAATTAAACATTGGCATCAGTAAGAAGCTCCTTGGATGTTGATTTCTTGTGCGTAGATGAGCTTGGTTTCTTTAAATGTCACTGCTATCTCGGTTGCAATTGGCGCACCATTGTCTAGAGGTGACCATGCACCATCAGGAGTGTAGTTAACATCTACTTGAGTGATAGCACATGGTTTGTATTGTGGTACATATACATTCAATTGACTGCCAGTCATGAATGATACCTGAACAATTTTAGGTACAGTAATGAATCCCCCAGCGTGGGTTGCTCCACCAATAACAGCACCACCAAAACCAGCATGTAATGCTTTCTTGAATTGATAGCAAATTTTTTTAATTGCTATTGATTCATCTTTATTTCTTGCTTGCATCTTGAATCTTAATTGAAACCCCCTTAACTCTGGAGATTCATACATCATCTCTACGTTTGGGTTAACGATAGTACCACTAACACCACCCATCAATTGTGATAAACTTACACTAGTTTTAAGACCTGAATTCAGTGCATCAACAGTAGCTTTATAAGTTGCTGTTTTTAAACCAGTAGAAATGGCACTGATACTATCTCCTAATGAACCAAGATTTGGGAGACCAGTTCTACCCATTGTCCTTGCGAGAGCTTGGAAAGTAGCACCGAAGGACGCACCACCCCAGTTTGCACCATACTGTCCCTGAATATCTTGGGGCATGTACATGAAAATTGGAGTAAATCCGTCTGCTTTTACCAAATTTGCTTGCTGAACAGATGCATTATAAGCACCGTAAACCTGTCCTACGCCAATAAATTCCCCACCTCCTGAATTATTAATAGCTTGGAACGGTGGTCTGTAATCGTAGAATTTAAATGCTACGTAGTCTGTTGTTTTACTAACTGGATACGCAGAAGGATATCGTATTGTGCCCTCGGCATCCGATATTGGAGCCAATGGTAACAGAGTTTCTTTGGCAATACTTGAATTTTTTCCTCTACCTTTAAGTCCGAATGCCATTACGTTACCATCTCCTTATCTGATTGTTTACCATAACCTTTGATGATTCGTGTTGCTTTGATACGATCATTGTATTTCGTTTCAGTCTCTTCCCACACATATTCTTTATCGTATGGTAGTTTACCTGAACCTTTAGTCATGATGAAGTCTTCAACTGGTAAGAAGATGGAAGTTTCCCACTCATCTATTGCAAGATCTAGGAATTTACTTTCGCAGTGATTATAAAGATATTTATGCACTAATGTGCGAGGCATATCAATCAGACCTTTTTCTAATTTTTGTACGATCTTTACTCTTCTCTTTGGTTTGATATAATGTAGGTTAGCACCATAGAATCCTTCAGCATCTTGCTTGATAACATAGACAAGAGGAAACTTGTCATAGTATGGCAACCACTTTGACTTTGCTTTGTATTCAAAGAAGTATAGGTGACCCTCTCTTACTTTCAAGCGTAGTAGATTCTCATCCTGCACCTGGTCACGGGCATCTCTTTTCTCTTGACGCAACAGTTTAGTTGGTGTTGCTTCATAGGTTGCAGCTAGTTGTTTTACCTTACCTTTGTACCAACCAAGAGACTTCTTGTCTCCTCCTGTAGCATCACTGACTTTCTCGAAGATGGTAGTGTACTTATTGTTAGTGTTTCCAAATCCTTTAGCGTTTTTTCTTGCCATTGTTCTTTATCCCTAGGTGATCTTCGTTGAGGATTACAAATGACATTTGCCTGTCCTCACAGAAGTCCTCCGCCGCGTCCCATTTAGCGCGATTCTTTATGTAAGTTAGAACTTCTCTTTTCCAGGCAGCTGTTTTGCGTTTCGGTTTTTCATTAGGTTTTTGTGTTTGTTTCTTTGGTTTCACTTCAATGATGTACTTCTTTGCCTGCCCAGTACGTGACTTGACTTTGATGTAGAAGTCTGGATAGTATCTATGAACTCTCCCATCAGTAGGGCAACGGTAAGGAATAATTACTTCCTCACTACCCCACTCAATGATACTGTTATTATGATCACAGAAGTCCATGAACTTACGCTCCCACAAACTGCGATAAATAATATTAGTGGGATTACCCTTATACTTCCGTGGGTAGGCTGGTTTATATTTTCCAGAATAAGGCATAATGTTTCCGCACACCTTCCGTAACTATTTAGATGGCTAAATCTATTTCATCATTTGTTAATGCTATGAATGCCAATGGTGGCATGTCATTAACCACTGGTTATAACATTGGTTGGTTCTTACCTACAGACCTCAAGGGCGAGATGGACTCAAAATTTTCTGGTTGGGAAAAACCTGAAAGTCCAATTAATATGATGGTTGAGGAAGCACAGCTACCTAACGTTCAGTCTGCTACGGGACAACTGCAAGGTAGATACCTTGGCGAGAGTCAGATTCAATATCCCTATGCAAAAATGTATAGTGATGTTTCTTTTACGTGGATGTGTGATGCTAACCTGACGCCATTAAAGTTTTTTCATTACTGGTATAACTACATGTATAGTGGTAATAAAGCAGGAACACTTAATGAGATAGGGAGAAATTTTGCTGGTAAAAGTTTTAATAGTATAAGAAGTGAAGGAGCGGAAACAAGACCTATAAATCGTGAAGTAAGAATGAGATATCCAGAAACATATCTTGCTAAATGTATTGTTATTAAGACTGAACCTGGTGCTGCTACTGTTGATGATAGAGCATCAATGGCATTTGTTTTGGAAGACATTTTTCCTTACTCTATTGATAGTGTACCGTTGTCATATGGAACATCACAGCTCACCAAGGTCAGTGTTAACTTCCACTATGCTAAACACACTGTCATATCTAATGACATCTCAAAGTATGGTACTGGAGGAGACTTCAAGAAATTAATTGATGATATCAAAAAGACATTTGGTATTGGAAATTGACTTTTTGGTTACAAGAATTCCGAAAAAAAATCCCCACCAAAAATTGACTCAAAAAGTCGAGCTAAATAAATATACGAATTGAATTTACATATCAATGGCATTACCAAAACTTGGAGTACCGCAGTATGAACTGTCGATGCCTTCTACTGGAAAGACGGTAAAGTATAGACCATTTCTGGTAAAAGAAGAAAAGGTTTTACTATTAGCAATGGAATCGCAAGAAGAAAAGCAAGTTATTGATGCTGTTAAAAATGTATTGAAGTCTTGTGTTATTTCTAGAATTAAAGTAGATCAACTACCATCATTTGATCTAGAATATTTGTTTCTTAAGATTCGTGCAGCTGCTATCGGTGAAGTTATTGAAATGACGGTGACTTGTACTGATGATGGTTCGACAAGTGCGACTGCTACTATCAATATTGATGATGTAAAAGTTATCAAAGAAGAAGGGCATGATAGAAAGATTATGTTGACTGATACCACTGGTATCCTGATGAAGTATCCTAGTATGGATAGATTTATTGAATCTCAATTCCTGAACAAAGGTATTGATGCCGATCATATCTTTAGCTTCATTGCAGAACATATCGAACAGATCTTTGATGAAGAAGAGGTATACGATTCTTCTACTACTAGTAAGAAAGAGTTTCGTGAGTTTGTGGAGTCATTGACTAGCAAACAGTTTGAATTAATTCAAAAGTTCTATGAGACTATGCCTAGACTTTCTCATACGTTTACGGTAGTCAACCCAAACACAGGTAATGAGTGTGAGTATACTATTGAGGGATTGCAAAGTTTTTTCGCATAGCACTCTTCCAAAACAATTTGGAGGGGTATTACAAAACTAACTTTGCTTTAATGCAGTACCATAAATACAGCTTGACAGAGATTGAAAACATGATGCCTTGGGAACGTGAAGTATACACGTCCCTCTTGATTCAGCACATCGAACAAGAGAAACAGAAACAAGAGGCAGCTAGATCCGCATAATGATTTTCAACACCCCAGCACCAGAAGATATCGTAAGATGGTATAGGAAAGGTGTGCCTGGTGGTGGTCAGAAAGATCGTATCTTCAATAGATTAAAAGCGAAACTAACTGGCGGCACGGATGATAGTGGCACCAGTTACTTTTCTATGTTGGAGAAGAAACTCTCTGACAAAGATGCTGATATAATTATCAAGAACATGAAGACGGATATCGATGGATATCCTATGTTCGAGACTGGTAGTACCAGCGGTGAAGATCAGAGAAGATATCAAGAATGGATTGTAGAAAGGTATCTAAAAACAAATTTTACAGAAGGATTTACTGATACAACTGTTGCTGAAGAAAAGAAAGAAGAGGTAGCAGAAGAAGAAGCAGAAGAGATTGTAGAGAAAGCAGAAGAAGAAGTAAAAGAAAACATTGATGAAGCAGTTAAGGTAGTAGATGAAGTAGTAGTAGACAAACCTGTTGTTGAAGAAACTGCACCAGATCTATCAGATATTGTAGACTTATTGCCACCAGGTATGCTTGACGCTGTTAATCAGCAGACAGGTCAGAATTATGAGAAGACACCAAAGGAAAAGAAGCAGAAAGTAGAAGCAATATCTAATGCAAAGATACTCAAGACTCTGACTTCATCTTTAGAGAAGATTCAGGGACAGCTGTCTTCAATTGATAATGAATTGAAGAAACAGAATGAATTGTTTGGTGCTGCTGTTGGTACTACAGTTAGTAATCTCAATCAGATTGAAACAACATATGATTCATTGAACGATAGGTTTGATGATATCTTGAATGCGATGCAATCGCAAAATGAGACTGAAAAAGAAAAGGAAGAAGCAGCAGAGCTTGCTGCATCTGAAGCCAACATGGAAGAGCAGGAAGAGGTAGCAGATACTTTTGGATTTGAGGATCTTACTGATCCGTTGAAGAAGAAAGGTAAAGATGGTGGTAGTGGTGGTGGATTTGGTTTGTTGAGACTTATACGTCTTGCAAGATTTCTTCGTGGTGGTGGCATCGGTAAATCACTCCGAAGAATGCGTAACCCTGGCAAGACATCAAGGGCATTAGC
>Ga0208792_1000321_pt1 | contig 19335 bp, 34 predicted proteins | sample 14_taG_FD_184087 | JGI IMG/M metagenome (GOLD analysis project Ga0208792, IMG submission 184087) | Marine viral communities from the Subarctic Pacific Ocean - 14_ETSP_OMZ_AT15311 metaG (SPAdes) (version 2) | ecosystem: Environmental > Aquatic > Marine > Oceanic | place: Pacific Ocean | collected...
CCCCCCTAGTGTACCCCCTAGTGTACCCCCTGAGTTCCCCCCATTTGCAAGGCAAACATATAAATAATTTATTACAATACCAAATTATTTCGTATAAGTTTTTCCTTTCAGTAGCATATTTATTATTGGCTGACTAACATTGTGCTTTGCCGCTAACTGATTTTGACTTATACCTCCCGCCTTATACTCGGCACGAATTGCATCCGCTTCTTCTAGTGTGAACTTACGTTTAGCATATCCACCTCCACGCATATCTTTTCTGTCGTATATATTAATGCTCATCTTCTTTTGTTTCTATTTGTTTAACTTCTTCTGATTGTATAAAGTTGTCTGAATACTTTATTAGCTTATCAAACCTTGACAACTCATTGAGCAGCGTATCTTTGCTAATAAAAGAATAGTCCTTGTTGTCAAGCATCTCTTTGTACTGTTCTGCCAATACTTTAATAACAGAAATTTTTAGTCCATTATCTTTCATCTCTTAGCTTTTCTAGTTCAAACCTTAAATGATTCATAGCTTTCTCTATGTCCTCAATGTGTTTATCCTTGTCAGTCATACCTTGTTCTTTTTTCTTTCCACAACGCAAGAGGTATGTCGTGGCAGTTCCAACGTTGTACGACAAATCAAATCCACTTATAACCTTCCTTGCTTCATATCCGTTGTTACCTATGTAATAGCTAGGAACAGAAATATCTTCTTTTTCTTCTTCTACCCTCCTACATAAACAAGCACCGCCACAAGAGCAGTTCCTAGTATAGTCGTAGTAGTGTTTACTCTTATCCATCATAATTCGTTTTTAAAATATTTATCTATTATTTCTTTGCAATGGTCGAACCCCTTGCAACATATACCGTAGTACCCCCTGTCTAGTGCGTTTTTAATAAACATCTTTTGTTCTTTGGATGCGTAGCATTTCTTGTCTTTCTTTAACTCTATAAACAAGGCTGTGTACTTTTCGTTTGGCTCGAATATAAGCAGGTCTGACACTCCCTTCAAGTACCCTGTTCGTTTTGCTTTTAGCCTTTGTGAGAAGTGCTTTTGAAACTGACCACCCATTGTTGCAGTAAACAACGCATTTGGATATTGAAGTTTTAAGTATTCTACGATAGCGATTTGTATTTTTTCTTCGCTTAATGTTGGTGTTGACCTTTGCAAAACTATTCTCTAATTTATTAATCCTATTCTCATACTCTTGACAAGTATCTTTTAATATCTGCATACGAAATTCAATGTCTGATATGTCAGATTCAGTATGTCTTTGTGCAAAGATAAGATATAAAACTGAAAGAAGCAACAATGTTATTAGTATAGTTTCCATATTATTTTTTTATTGTTTTGTATATATTCTCTATCCCTAGCAAATCATCATCACAAGATAAATTATGTTCTCTACACTTTTCTTTAAATTTATAATACTCTCTGCAAATCCTTAGTATCTCATCTATATTGCCCTGATGAACGATAGGACTTCCTAAAGAAGATATAAACCTCTTTGTTTCAAATGGTCTTTCTTGTTTCATATTAAAATCTATCTGTTGTTTCTCCGTGTTCGCTTATAAACTCTACTGCATTTATCTGTATGTCTATGTCGGCAATCTTTTTGTTGCAGTTGTTAGCTAATTTAGAAAGAATCATCTTATCTTTGTTTAACTCTTGTAGGTCGTCAGTTGTTACAAAAATTTCATCTAACCTAGATAACCACCTCCTAGATACCGTTTTATTGTTTGCTATCTTATAGTAAACTCTTGCCCAATGTATAGTTCTTTTAGCCATATTAATAGTTTTCGTAGTGGTCTGTAATTTTAATACTTTCAGAATCTCTTATTGGTCTTGTACTAACGGGGTCTTTAGCCAACATTCTTCCAAACATAAGCTGAAAACCTACGTCTGAGTTTATTACTTTTGGAACAACTACATAGCTAATTCCATCTTTATCGTCTTTACAAATATTTTGTATGTGCTTATAAATTCCCATTATTTTAATCTTTTTGCTTTATTAATAGTTTCATCAATCAGCTTTTGCTGTTGTTGGTTCTTTTGATAATCTGTTATATAGTTTTGTTGTCTGCGAAGCATAGCTTTAGCCTTGTATTCTTTAAGCCAAATGTTCCAACTCCTTACGTTTACAAACCCACCGCTTTCAGAATGTCTTATTCCTTGCTCAAACGCAAAGGCAACCTCCTCCATCTCCATTGAACCGTAATACCTTGATAGGTCATCTACCAACATCTTACTCATCATAACCACCTGCTGCGTATCAGGTCGCTGACCCAACATAATGTAGCACTTGCTTAGTAAATCTACACAATCAACATTTAGTTGCTCTAGGTCTTTGCTAAACCTATACCACACCTGTTTAGTTTTATCTTTATCCATTGTTTATCATTTGTCTAGCTTCTTGCCAAGTGTCTAGTGATTGTTGTACCTTTCCTTTCGATTGCTCTGACGTTGAGTTCTTCTCCCAAGTTCTGACAGATGCTTTCCAATCTTTCATAGGATTCTTTCCTACCTTCCAACCATTAGAAGAATAGTAATCAAAGAATTTCTCTGCATCAACAAAGTTGTTTCTTTCAATGCAGTATTCTTTTATATCTTCAATAGTTGGCTTTGCAAACCTTTTAGCCTTAACCTTTTCTTTAACTATAACTATATCTGTATCTTTATCTTTAAGGGTACTTTCTACCCTTTGTGAACCCTTTAGATACCCTTCAAGATTATATTTGTTTAATAGGTTAATTACAGATTTATGTACGTTTGAATTTTGATTTAACTCTCCATACTGATACTCAATAAAGTCAGGAATAAACCACTTATCGCCATCATCAAACGATATTACTTTATCGCCAAATGATGATGGTAGATTGTCGTGTGATAATTCAAAACCTACTCTTATAGAAGCTACCTCTAAATCCACCTCCCATATACCTGCGTGATTGCAGTCATCTAATATGTAGAACCATAGTAGCTTATGTTGAGGTGTTAGTTCACGGACAAAGCGTTTCTTCCACTTGTCTGTATCTGTCATTCTTTTTGCCATTGTAATAATTTTTGGGGTTAAATTCTATGCAAAGGTAAACTTATTTTTGTTAAAACCAAATAACTTCTAACTTATTTCTTTCAACGTACACTATCATCTCTTGGTCGTGAACAGAACCTTTGCGTGGTTTTCTGCCGCCTTTTTTAAATGTTCCTGATAGATTGTCTATCTTCTGAAATAATATTCCATCATCAAAAGACCAACAAATAATAACAGGCTTTCCGTATTTTATTTGTTCTTCCTGACAATCAACAATCTTTTTCATAGAAACTATGCAATATTTATTGCTGTCAATCTTTTGATTAGGACATCCTTTAACTTCAAATCCGCAAATTCTGTCAAAGTTTTCATTTTTCATTTCATAGTCAACGGAACTGAAATCTCCTTGACCTGAATAACAGTAAGCGTACTTGTCGCAGAAATACTTAGCTGCTCTCTCCTGCCTTGCAAAGTCTTTTGAGGTTTCAAATTTCATCGTTATACTCTATAAATGATAGGATAAATGCAGTAGCAACTATACAAAACGATATTATAATACTTGTCATTTAGTGTACGGTTTTGTGGTTATCATCTACATTTATTATACCGTATGTGTACTCACACATATCCTTAATCTTTCTTATATTGGCTCTTATGTCCTTTCTAACAGCTTCTATCTCGGTCTTGGTGCTGTCCATTCCGAGAGAAGCGTTGAGGGCAGCGTTCTTGGCTAACAAGCTATCTACCCTCTTTACGTTCTTTCTTTTAGTGTTCGACTTCACAATCAAATACTCTTATCAACATTCTTACCTTAAAAGGGTAAGTCTGTGTCTGCTGTTGCAGATTCTTTAGGCTCGGACTTTGTAGCAGCACCTACGTTTATTGCCCAAGCAAGTATGTTGTTATAGTAGTTTCCTTCATACAGACGACCTCTAATGTCTATCTTGCAGGTAACTTCTGTTCCCACCTTAATAACATCTAGCTTTTCAATGTTGTCTTTTACAACCTCCATCTTTATAGCTTGTGGGTATTCGCCACCTGTATTGATTACAAACTCTCTTTTTCTAAAGCCACTTGAAAATTCTTTTGTTTCAAATTTTGCTTCTAATACTCCGTTAATTTCCATAATTAAATTCGTTTTTGTTATTTATTAAATTAATTTCATTTTGAATTTCATCCATTCTATCTGTAATAAGTATTCTTTCTCTGTTAAGACAGTCGTACTCATCACGAATATTTATAAATGTTTTCTCATCAAACACCATATCTCTGATGTTTATATACCTCAACATTTCTTTTTTGTCAAACTCAAGATAACCTATCATTTTCTTTTCGTGGTGCATAACAGTTGCGTGATTTGCACCAAAAATATTGGCAATACTTGTGTATGTCTTATTGAAGTGCTTTCTAGCAAAGAAGAAAAACATTCTTCTAGCACCTACAATATCCATCTTCCTTGACTTGCTATGTAGTTCTTTTGAGGAAATGTTGTAATGTTTACAAACAGCAGATTGAAGTACCTCCATTCTAAAGTTCATTATTCTTTTTGTTTATTAGGGTTAACAATTCTTCTTCTTTCATCTGCTGACTTTCAGCCAACAAAGATAAGTGTTTTAATCTTAACATTGTAGGGTTTTCTAAATACTTGTCTATTGTAGTTCCGCTAACTCCCGTTATCTGACCAAACTTTCTTTTTGTAACTCCTTGTGTTCTCATTAACACTTCAAATTCATTTCTTGCTTTTTTCATTTTATCTATTTTTTACTATTACTAATTCAATTCCGAACTGTTCTTTATATAGTTCCTGTATTCTGTCGTCAGTATATTCCATATAAAATTTTATGAAGTTCGTTTCTATACCCGTTGGCACTTTCTTGTTGTCAATCAAACCTATTTGGTTTCTAGTGATTGCAACTATTGCACCTTCTTTGGTCATTGCGTGTTTTCTAATTGCCATATCTAAACATTTTTTTAAACTGTTCTCTTGGGTCTTTTGGTATGTAATCTACTTTTAACTTTACAATTAACTCGTAGGCTTCTTGATAACTAAGATGTAGCATACCGTTCTCTATATCTTTTAGTTCATCAGGTTCGTATGGAACACCCGTAAGTAAACCCTCAATAATTGCTATCTGCGAATTACTGATAGGCTCACTTTCAAGTACATCATCTATCCAATCCATTAGTCAGCCATCTCATCTTGACCATAAACTCCTTGCTCATAAAACCCTGTAAGCATAAGTACAGCTCTTGATTTTCCTCGCTTCTCAGCCATAGCAACAGGGAACTTACCTGCAAGACCCATAGTGTTTTCTTTAGAGGATTCTCCAAAAGACTGAACCTCAGTTTGACCTATCTGTTTTCCTTTAGTCATTGAAGCAAAGCAACGTAATACAACCCAATCTTTTTCCATAACTATTGGCTCATAAGTAACTGTAATATTTCTGTTGCTTATAATCTTATCTATACCCGTTCTTGTGATAATAACAAACCCTCGCTTGTCTTTATACACATCTTCTTGTACTAGACCATTCTCTGTGAACAATCTTCTTAGGCTTTCTTTCTTAGTTTCTGTTTTAATTTCTGACATAATAATTTTATTTGAGGTTAGTTAATAAATTTCTAAATTCTTTCATTTTTTCTAAAGCGTGGTTACGAGCAAAAACTTTTCCGTTTGAGTATTCTGCCATTGCAATACTTACACTATCAGCAGGACTTCCATTACAAGAATTTCTATATTGTAACTCTGACTGCTCATCTTCTCTAAGTAGGTGTTCTATTATTTCAATCTTATTGTCTAAAAAGAATAATACATCTCCTAGTTTTACTTTTTGTACTTCAACTTGTTCCATAATTGGGGTTTTAAATGTTAATAACTGCTGCAAATATACAACAATTACTTAATAAACCTAATATAAATTAAGAAAAAAGTAAAAAAAGTTTGTTTTACTAGAGTGTATTCTTGTGAATTATTTTTGAACCTAAGTCCATAGGAATAAACAATGCAGTCTTTCCACCGTCAAGAACGACACCACAGCCAAGAGTAGGCTTTTTAGGAAAGTTTTTACCATAAGAAAATGCCATAGCATCTACATCAATACCACAACCAACATTCATACCAAAGATTAAATCGTTACGAGAAGCCATATAATTAACGCCGCCAAAAGAATGACAATGACCTATTACAGTAGATTGTCTGTTGGCAGTTGCTCTGTTTACAGCAGCTCTTGCACCTGACGACCCTGTTCCGTGTTCGTACATAACATTGTCAATCTCCCAATTTAACTCCCACTTCCAACCTTTAGGTGCGTTCCATATTTCTTCATAAGACTTTAAGAATCTTTTAGGAATACCTGCTGTTGTAGCTTGTCTAAATGGTAGTGCCGAGTGATTACCTACACAAACCTTTACATCGTGAAAAGTATCATACCACTTCTCCATTGCTCTTTGTGCTTGTTCTGCTTCGCTTTCAGCGTTAGGCATATCTGTCAGTTTCTCGTGATAAGAAAGTGCTGCGTTATCTACTTCATCTCCAATATGTACTATATCTGAAACACCAAACCTATCAAATACTTCATAGCAAAAATCCCTATAACTAGGGTGGCAGAACGGTTCGTGAGTATCTCCTATGATACCTACACCACCACTACCACGATGTTTTTGTATTATCTCGTATTCTTTTTGAGTAAGTCTTGGTCTGTATTGTTTCATAATGTCCGCAATATAATAAAAAAAAGTTAAACAAAAAAATAGGGAACAAATTAATGAACCCTATTCCACATTTTCCCCAAAATGATTACAATTATGTGTAGATAACACAAATCAAAAAACAAATGTAAGTAAAGAACTACTTACCTACCAAACTATTTCTTGACTTTTTCGTATGAACGACCACCAAAGTATGCACCAAAGCAAGTGATAGCTAATATTTGCCATAGGTCAATCCAAGAATCTTTAATATCCATATCTACAAATCCAAAATCAACTAAAGTAAATGTAGTTAGTACAATCATCAGGAAGGCTAGTGTCAAAGGTCTTATGGACTTTGTAAGCCAATTACCTTGCATATCCGCTTCCCAACGCTTAGTTACCTCCTGTTGCATCTTAGCTTCGTAAGACATTATCATTTCCTCAAACTTATGTTTAAGTTCTGCCTTTTCTTCTTTTGATGTGTGTAGTTCATCAACTATACCTCCAACAGATTCTACTAACTCTTTTGCACCACTACTAAAAATTTTTCCTAAAATACTCATATCTTTAACTTTAACTTTATCTTTAACTATAACCTTAGCTTTATCTTTAGCTTTATTATGTAGGGTATAAATAACCCTTTGTGAACCCTTTAGCAAGGGTTAGCCATCTATGAAATCGTTTATGTGTTTATACTCTATAAAAACTTTTTCTTCTTTTTGCAAAGCATTTAAAATTTGAGGATAAATTCTTTTGTATGCTTGTGAAGATTTACCTATAAATCCATTAGAAATTAATCCGTTGTTTTCTTGGTTGTCGCCAACAAGTAAGCACCCCGCAGTATGCTCATCAGTATTTCCGCAATGTATAAGAATATACTCAAAATTAGGAACATCAACGATATGAAGCATACCATCGTGTATATCAGAAAATCTTTCGCTATATTTTTTATGAAATCCACCCTCTTTTCTTAATTTAATTTCGTAGCATCCGTAAGGTATCATTGTTTCTCCTTTTACCTTTACAGCTCTATACTCATCTTCTAAAGTGTAACACATAAAATCGTAGCCTGTTGAGGTTTTTTTCATCAACATACCGTTAGTGCTATCGTTAGAAAGATTGTATCTTAAAACAACTAATTCCATTAGCTACCGCAGTTCTCACAATCTTCTTGATTCTCGATATTGCAGGTTGGTTGTTCTTCTTGTTCTAAAACGTCTAACCAAGCATCAAAACCAATATGTTCAGCAGTTACTTTGCAGTCGCAATTATCTTTTTTTTCTTCGCAATTACAGTTCATTATTTTTTATGTTTACAAGAATTAATTTTTGCCAATTCAATTTCTAAATCGTTTATCTTATCTTCACACTCATTGATAACTTTTATCTTCTTTTCTAGTCTTTTCTCAAGAACAACAATGTCCTCTCCTAATTGACCTATCTGAGAATAAGCTATACCCATAGTGAATATAATACCTATAACCCATATAATGTTACCTATACTAAGTGTAAAGTCTTTTTGTATCATTTATTTTCCGAAAAATAAACTTGCTAATGCAGTTAAAACAATTACATATAAAGACCACATAGCTCTGCTAATCATTTTTCGAGCCTGTGTATTTTGATTTACACGAGAAACCACACCAAAATCAGGGTCAAGAAGTTTTTTTGTTAGATTATCCAACTTCTCATCCATATTATCAATCTTATCTTCCATTGATTCCATTCTCTGCTTCATTAGTGCTATCTCTTGTGCTGCTGTTGCCATTATAATCCGTGTCTTTTCATTATGTCTTGCTGTACCGAAGTTAGTTCAGCAGCGTTAAGCTCTCTGTCAAATACAACAACCTCGTTTATAAAACCCTCTGTTTCTAAAGATGTTGAAACAAATCCTAAACTATTTATAAGTAAAGTAGATGTGCTGTCGCTATCGTTTGCTGTTCCTGTTATTTTTGTTAAGTTGCTGTAAATTTCAACATTGTTTGTTGCAGCAGCAGAACCCCTAGTAATTCCAAATAAAAACTTTGCGGTTGGTATGTTCTCGGTTAATCCTTGAGCATCAAGAGTTACAGCACCACCACTTCCTCCACTTGACTTTAAAACAATTCTATTGTCAGTTCCCCCTTGATTAATCCTAATGTTGTTACTTGCATCTCCACCTTTCCCTATAACAGCTTCGGTAGTAGGATTTGCATTTTCTAAATCCAAAACCATAAATATAGTAAAGGTAGTCAGGGTAATCAAAGAAGTTAAATCTAATCTATCCGAGTTAGTTCCATTTGCAGCACCATCAAACTCAAGTGTATTTCCACTTACCGTAGGCTGCCTAGCATCTGTGCTTTGTGTTGCGTGATTATTATTACCGCTTGTGTCAAGCCATTTAACATCAGTATCTCCATCGCTATCAATATCAGGAATAGTAATGTTCTGTTGCTCTAAAAATAATTTTAAACCAAGCATATCTTTTATACTTGTATTCTTATTCCCTATTGATAATCCTAGTCCTAACATATTAGTCTGTATATACTATTTCTAATGTTCCGTTAAATCTTGCAACAGTTGCATCTGTGTTTCCTGCCGATATGGTTACTATAATAACATCTCCCGCAGAAAAAGCAGCAGAAGAACCCATAGACCCCGCTTCAAATAAATCTACGGTTGTATTACCACCACCTGTTTCGGTAGCAGTAGCACCTAATTGCGTTAAGTCAATAGGAGCAGCACTTGCATCAGCAGGAGTACCTTTATATACTTTAAGGTTTATAGTCTTTCCTGAAGTACAAGCTATTACACCTGCAAAAGCATTAACAAATCCATCTCTAGTGCAGTAAAGTTGTGCTTGTGCAACAGCATCTTGTGCATCGGCAGTAGAATCAGTAACAACAGTATCCCAACTATGAGTTACACCACCTGCATAAGTAGGTGCGTGTTCTGCTGTTGAACTTTTACTAAAGTGTCCTGCAACCCTAATGTGCTGCATACGTCTAAAGTTGTCGTCAACCCAAGCTAAAGCGTTGCTTCCGTTCTTTGTTAAAACCGTATTAGCAGATGCCGAACTAAAGTCCTTAGGAACGTGAAGTTGAGCATTATCTAAAGCACTATGTTCGTTACTTGCCATATTATATACTTGCTACAAAAATTTCTACATCTACATCGTTTGATGCAGGATTTACTTGAATACTTGCTATATCTGCCATTGTTCCAAAACTAGGACTTGTGTCTGCTTCGGACAACATTAAATCTTCAGGAGAGCCTAAAATATGAGATTCTCCTGCCGCTAACCTAACTTGATAAAGTGTTGCAGCACCAACAATAGCCAACTCAACAGGGTTAGTATCATCAAGATTTGTAACTCTTATATACTTTGCATCCTCTACATCAATAGCGTTTGCAGATGCAAAAGCATTTCCATTAAAAGTAGCAACAGTAGTAGTCTGACTGTTTACACACTTTACTATTCTTTTAAAAACCTCGTTTATGCTTCCTATTGATAGTGTTTTTGTTCCACCATACTCAGTTCCACCTAAGCTAAGATTCTCTGATATTACAACTTCAAGAGTTGCTGCTGTTACTGTACTTGCCATATCTTATTATTTTTTATATCCTATGCAGATTCCGCTTGTTAATGTGATAGCTGTTACCGTACCTATAAACAATGTCGTTCCCGCAGGAAGTGTAGTTTGTAAAGCAGTTTCTCCCGTGCAGTCTGAAGCAGCAATACTAGCCACAACACTTGCAACAGGAAAATGCAAACAGTAAAAACTTTTACCCGTTTGAGCAACAGTTGTAAACACCTCAACATCTCCTGAAGGAGTATTACCAACCATTCTCATCAATGATTCATTGTCGTCTAAAAAGTCAAATGCCATTTTATATATTTTTTATTTGTTTCTATCGTATGCCCAATTCTTTAAAGCAATATAATTCTTTGAGTAAGGGCAGTCTTTACTCACATTTTTGCCTTGTTTTTGTTTTCTTGCTCTTGCTATATATGCAATAGCTTTTCTAGCTTCGGTTGCGTTAGCAGAAGTCCAATCAGCTTTCTTTTTAGAAAGTAAGGTTAGGTTTCTGTTTATAGCAGTTCTTCCTATACTAGCCTTCTTACTACACTTTGTTTCAGACCATCTCTTTAATTCAGAGTGGCTCATATTAACAGAAGCCTTGTATTCTTTAAATGTTTCGTCTATCTCCTCTTGAGTGAAGTTGTATGGCTCAGGGTGTTCCCTACCACACATCCAATTACCATCAGGCATCTGATGTTCATATCCATCAGGACAACTATCATTCTTCCTTACGGTTGCGTTAAATATATATTTTAAGTAATACTTGATTAAATCCATTAGTAAAATATTATTCCGTTCATTTTTTGAGCATAATCTCCGTCTAGTTCAGGCATAGAGCTATCTCCATCCCTACCCCAAAGAGGGTACTTTCCTACTTGGTCTTGATGTCTTATGTAAGCTAACATATCATCACTAAAAACTTGTGCCTTTCTAAAGGTGTCAGACTTCATTTGATTAAACTGTTCAACATTTGCAGGGTTACTAAACTCTGAAACATTTATAACTAAACCTGCTGAAGTAGTATTATACTGCATCTCGTTCATAGCTTCAAATCTAGCGTACCAACATAGTGCAGGTTTTAAATAATAAGTTAACAGGTCAGAGTTATCGGCAGTAAGAGTTCCTGTTGAATCATTTTGTGTTTTTAATTCCTCATAAAAATCTAAACCCAACATAGGTTTAATATGTGCAAGTTCCGCAATCTCAAGTACAGCCTTATTAACTAAAGAAGGGTCAGTAGCTTGATTGGTAAATGAAGTTGAAATAACTTCTGCTGCGGTTACAAGTGTATCATATTGTCTTACGTTTGCCATTATATCTCTGTATTTTGTCGTTCTACTCTAATTGTCTGTCTGTCTGAAATCAATAGTTCTCCATCTTCAATCTCAGGCAAGTCTTTGTTAAGCATTGCTCTTTGTTCGTTGATAGTTAAAACTTGCTTAGGGTCTATGTCAGAAAGGAATGAAATAGGTGGCTCGTAAGCTACTGTTAAATCCTCCGTGTCTAATCCAACCTCATTTGCTATAACTCTCTTTATAGGGTCTAGCAGTATGTTTGTTGTATCTCTTATTACCGTACTCATAGCAAGGTCATAAGCTATTCTAATCTCACTACCCGTGTTATTCATCTTGCCCGAAGAAACAATCCCACTTAATGCAGGTTGCCATCTGTGAGCAGTAATTATATTTTGGTCTGTTAACTTCTGTAAATCTAAGAAGTCGCCATCTTCCTTGTTGTTTATAATTTGAACATCAGTACCTCTACTGTCATCTCCGTTTTTAACAAGGAATAATATCTTTGAGTTGTTGCCGCTACCCGTTAGTGTATCTTTAGCAGCTTCTACAAATTTCTCTGCTTCCGCTTCGCCAAAATCTCCATTAACAGTAACAATGGCAGAAGGACTAAATCCATTTTTAAATGCTGTGTGATTATACTTTCCAATTTCAAAATCTATCGCAATATGCTCTAAAGCAGCTACATAGTCAGGTAAACCATAAAAGCTAAATGTACTTTCGTAGTCCTTGTAATGTATTATAAATCTACTGCTAGATATATTTGGATAGATTGGTATTCTTTGTGTTTTTTCTTTAAACTTCTTTTGATTCGCCCAATCAGGGTGGAAGTAAACGTGCTGTTTGTTTTTGCTTAATCTTGCAGTCGAAGCGTCTTTATGATAAAAGTTAACACCACCATCATATACAACTCCCTCAAGATAAGCATTTCCATAAGTAAAATAATCATCTGCTAATTTTTTAAAGCAATCTTTTAAACTTTCTCCGTTTGCGTTAACATCAGAAATAAACTCCATTAACTGTTCGTTTTCAGATAAAAAACCTGCACCCGTTGTAAATGTTGTTTTCTGTGCTAGTACAGAACGATGTGTTGAAGATTGTCTTTTTAATTCAGCGAGATATTGCGGAAAAAGATTGTCAGAACCAAAAGGAATCCAATCATATCTCAACTTATCCAAGTCTTTTACCTCAGTATTAACTTGAGGAGTAGATAAGTTTACAAAAGCATACTTAGTGTTAAAGCTACTCGTTATCGGAGTTTTCTGTGCTTTCGACTTTTTTGGCTTTTGACTTGTTCTTTTTTGGTGCTGCATTTTCTTCTTTTGTTACAAAATTAGTATGTCCTAATTCGTGAACTTTTTTAAGTTCTTCTTGAGTTGCATTAGACCAACTTACCTTAAACCCGTTAAAGAATGTTGTTCCTTTGTTTAATTTAGATTTATACATATCGCAAATATAATAAAAAGAAGGGGAATGACAAATTTCTTCGTCAAACCCATTCCTTTTTAGTTAATCATTATGATAAAGTTGCAGTACCTGCTGCTGTATCAAGTGTGATAGTGTTAGAACATACTCTTGGAAGTTCTCCTGATTGTGCAGTAATTGTTACTGTCAAACCATTCTCATCTCCTAAAGCTGCACCCGTACCACCTTCGATAGCAGAAAGTCTTGCTCTCATCTGAACGTTACCTAATGTACTGTCCTCTAAGCCAAATGCTTTAGACATACCTAGTGTAAATGCGTTTCCATCGTGTCCTTTTGCTACAACAACTAAGTCTTGGTCTTTTAAAGTTTCCAAACTTCTTAGGTGTGCAGAAGAACAATTAGGAACGTAGAATGAAACTGTGTGTTCAAACAAAATTGTTCCACCTTCTTTTGAACCACTTGTTGTTAAAGAACCCGTACCTTGTTTAAGGTCAAAAAGTTCTAAAGCAGCAGCAGCAGTATAAGACATAGTGTGAACAGCAGCATCATCAAATCCCATTGCCGAAGCCTGAGATAAAAGTCCTATTGCAACGTATTGCAGTCCACCTCTTACTTCTAAGTCAGTATGTGCTATACTTAAATTTTCTATTGCCATTTTATTATTTTTTTATAAAGTTAAAATATAAGGGGGTATATTGCAACCCCCCATATTATGTTAATTATGCGATAGCGTTTGGAGTATAGTAAGTACATAACTTACCATCTTTCAATGCTACACCCACCATATAAGCCACACGGAATCTGTATGCCTTGTTGTCTTGAGAGTACCATTGCTCAACGTAGTTCTCATCGAAGTCAGTACCCACAACAAAAGCATCTTTTGTAGTTAGCATAGCTCTGTGAGTTTCGTTAGCAGAAGTACAACCGTTGATTTCTGAAGCATCAGCAGCGATTGATACATCCCAATCTCTACGAACAATGATAGGAATACCTCTAAATGTTAATTGAGGAACACCGTTTACTAAAGCACCGTAACCCGCAGCAGCATAAGCTGATGCTTCTAAAGTAGTAGCCATATAGTCATCAGCAATATCTCCTGATACGAAGAAAACGTGCTGTCCTGCTTCTAATAATTCAGGTGCAGCACTATCGTATAGTCCTTTTAAGATTTTTACACCATTACCTGAAACTAAAGCAGCATCATCAGCTTGTGTCGAAAGACCTGAATATTCTCTTGTAAGTGCAGTTGCACCCGCATCTTTAGCAGCTTGGAAGATACCATCGTAAATTCCGTAGTGTGCATCAGCTTCAGCGATGTCAGATAACCAAAGTTGAGTGTTAAAGTCAGCTTTTAAGCCTTGTCCGATTAAATCTAATAAGATGTCTTTTACAACACTACCTTCGATGTTATCAAACTCATAACCACCACGCATTAATTGACCTTTTATCTTGTTGAAAAGCTCATCTGCTCTAAACTCAATTTGAGCTTCTACTCTTGATGGAGTAATTGTTACAGTAGCACCTTTGTCAGCAATAGTCTGTCCTGCGAAAGCACCGTCTGTAAACGCTTTTGTAATTTTTCCTAGTTGGTTGAACTTGTCAATTACAGTAGTACCTTTAATGTTAGGTAATACTTCCATATACTGCATATAGTCCTGACCCATAAAGATAGGTTGGATTATAGCTCTGTTTACATCATATTGTTCAATATCAGGTAAACTTGTTACTAATAATTCGTTAGCCATTTTTTTTTATTTATTAATTATTTTAAAATTGATTTAGCGAAAGCATCCCACTTATTCACTACAACATCATTTTCATTGATTGCAGGGTCAGATTCAGCTTCTACGCTTGTTTCCGTAGCTTCTAATTTTGCTAATTTAGTTTCCATCTCAGCAACCTTGTTAGTTAAGTCAGTAATAGTACCTTCTTTTTCTCCAACAAGACCTGCTAATTCTTCTTTTTCTTCTCTCAAAGATATAGCGTTTTCTTCAAGTTCCTCGAACTTGTTAACTATAACTTCATTGTCTGAAATAGAAATTGAAACTGCTTCAGCAGGAGATGAAACTTCTTCTCCCTTAACAGCGTTTAAGATTTCTTCTTTAACACCGTTGAACCAAGTTTTTAATTCTTCAGTCATTTTTGTTTTATTATTAATTAAACTTAATTTATCATTTACCTCTTTTTCGTTTACGTTAGTAAATTTAGATAGGTCAAATGTAGCAGCTATCTTCATTGGTTCAGTCATATTATTGACAAATCCAAATTCAATAGCTTCCTGACTTGATAACCAAGTTTCTTTATCCATCATATTAGACAACTCGTCATAAGTCAAGTCAGTCTTTTTTTGATATATCTCGATAATTTCACTTTTTATTTTGTCAAGTAAATCAGCAGTCTTACGCATATCAACTGCTTCCCCTGCTGATTGTCCGAATGGGTTGTGTATCATAAAAAATCCGTTCTCTGACATTTCAATATTATCTCCTGCCATCGCAATAACAGTAGAAATTGATGCCGCTAAACCTTCAATCTTAATATTTACATAACCTCTGTGAGAACGTAAAGTGTTGTATATAGCAAGTCCGTCAAATACACTACCACCAACAGAGTTGATTCTTAGCGTAATATCTCTCTCGCTTACATTCTTTACTTCCTCTATAAAGTCTTTGGCAGAAGTTCCGTAGTCGCCTATCTCATCGTAAATTGAGATTTCAACCGCATTACCGTCTGCTTTGTTTTCTATTGAGTACCATTTGTTCATAACCACAAATATATTATTAGTTATTACCTTATATACGAAAAACTTTACAATACTTATCTAATATTGTTCTTTCGTTTATTTTTCTTGCTTTCCTTGTAAACTACATTCTGACAAGTCCTGTCCGACACATCATACTTTATAGACAAATCCATAAACGTATGTGTGCTATGACCTTTGTTGTCTTTTAACATTTTTTGGAAGTCTGATATAATCATATAGTTTCTTAATCTCTTAGGCTCTACAAGTCCAATTTCAACTAAGTGATACACGACATTCTTAATACCCGCATCGTCTGAAAACTTAGTCTTAATGTCTTTATACATCAACTCTAAAAACTCAGCAACAACTTCTTCTTTGTTTTGTCTTATAGCCATAATGCAAATATACTAAAAAGTAGCCTGACTTTCAATAGCAGATACTTTACCTTGACTTCTTGTTACATCACTCTCTACCATTATAACTTGTTGAGTTACTTGTTGTTGAGAAATCATACCTTGAATATCAGCCAACTGACCTCCTTGTGCAAACCTCTCTCCACTATTAAGTAATCCTCCATCAGCAAACTTAACTCCGTTTCCGTTGTATGAATTTATAGCAGAAAGAACAGGCTTAAACATTGATGTTGAACGCTTGTTGATAATAGCTTCTCCACCTTCGGCTTCGTGTATTCTTCCTCCTGATGCAAACTTAATACCACCGTTAGCGTGTGATTTACCTCTAAACATACCTCCGTTGGTAAGTCCACCGTTAGCAAATTTATAAGAATCTCCACCCTGAACATTTACAGCTTCCCCTTTTGTACTACTGCTTCCTCCAACTCCACTCATTCCAAATAAAGACATAGCTGATGTTATAGCAGCAATAGTAGCGGCAATAGCAGCAATATTCATAGGAAATAGTTGTTTTGCTTGAGCAGCAACACCAAGACCCGCTTCAGTCATTGCTAATTTAGCTTTTGCTAGTGCTTCAAATTCTGTTCTTGCTGCCATAATGTTACTTGCTAAAGCAGCAGCTTGTGTAAGTTTAATACCAACCTTAGTCAGTTGATGATTTTCTCCCATTATATTTCCAAGAGATTGCATCTGACCACCTAGTTCGCTTACTTCAGTAATGGTTTGATTAAATCTACTTCTTTGTTCATTGCTTAACTCTCTTTCTGTTTGTATAATTTTACCATATATATCCTCATACTCCTGAGAGTATTGTTCGTGTAGAAGAAGTTTAGCGTTTAGAAATTCTAACTCCTGATTAAGCTGAAGTGATTTTACAATATTACCATCAACTCCTTCATCTTCTAGTGCTAATGTTTTTTCTTTTTTAAGATTGTGATGTTCTTCTAAATCTTTTATTTCTTGCTGAAAATCAAAATTTCTAATTTTAGCTTTGTTGTTAGCAATCTTAATATCCGTGTCCTCTATGTCCTTCTTGTGCTTAACTTGTAAGTTACGAAGTTCATTTAGGTAATCTTGTTCTAATAAAAGAAGCTGCTCTGTTCTTTCTGATTCTAGCAATGTTTCATCAGACAGTATTTTAGCCTTCTGTTGTTTCATTTCTTTTTGAATCCTCTCACTAGCTGTAACAAACGCTTCATCGCCATCTCCATCATCATCGCCACCTCCACCAAGAAGAACGGTAGCAGGGTCAATACCAACCTCATCTTCTATGTGTTTTCTTAGGTCTTTCATTTCGCTATCATAAACTCCTTTGGTGTCGTCAAAGTATTTTTTTACAGAACCAACGGTCATATCATTGTCTGATAAAAATTGTTTTACAAAATCAATCATAGCTTGACGTTGTTCTTCTTGGTCTATACCTACTATTGAGCCAAAAAATCCTCTAGTGTCATCAATCAAAGTTGTTGTACCGCTTTGCAGTCTATTTAAAATAAGTTGAAGGTTTTTTAGAGCTGCTTCTTCGTTTCCACCAAAGCCTACACCATCAATCTCAAAGTCAATAAAATCTTTCTTTAATTTTTCTACTGCTAAAGATGACTTTAGTATGCCTTTTGACATATCTTGAAAGATTTGAACAGCCTGTCTTTGTTTCATCGTTTCGATAAGGTCTTTGGTAGCTGTGTTTATATCAGTTATGCTAGACTTCTCTGAAATAAGATGATTTGTATATTTCTTCATATCCTTATTTAACTTAACAATAAGGACAGATTCTTCTCTTTTTAGCTTAGTATATTTACCTTGATTAAATAAAGAACCCTCAATCAACTTACCTTCTTTGTCGGTAATTTTATTTAATTCTTTTTTTATCTGAATTAACCTTTCAGAATTTTTAGATTGAGCTTCATAGCTAGTGTTATTCTTATTAAGTAAGTCGTCAAAATCTTTAAGTGTATCTTTAGCTTCTTTTATAGAATCATCAAACATAGCTAGATGAGCTACCGCAGCAGCAAGTCCAATAACAATAGCACCAATACCTGTTTGTGCCAAAGCTACTGTAAAAGCTCTTGTAGCTGCTATAACTCTTAACTTTGCAGCGTGATATAAGTTTGCTGCGTTTCCTGCAAGAACAAACGCACTTGCAGAAGCAGTATTGGCTACCGCAAGTAACTTAGTTAAAGCTACTGCTGCTATTGTACCTACACGATAAGCCACCAATGATAGTACCGTAAACTTAATAGCCTTACCCACCCTTTCAAAGTTCTTAATAGACTTTTCACTAGCTAGGTTGTTAAATAATTTTGCAAGAGAATCAAATCCCTTTTGTAGTTTATCTCCAAACAAATCAACTAAAGCAATCTTTAGTCCGTCTGTTGCTGACTTAAAACGAAGCATAGCACCTTGTAAGCTATCCCCTACAATAGCAGCCATAGCTGCTGCCGCACCCTCTGAGTTCCTTAGAGCATTTGTAAGTATCTCAACGCTTTCAGAACTATCCAACATTCTACCAAAAGCAGCAGCAGTTCTTCTGTCCGTAATACCTAAAACATCAGAAAGAGCAATACCTGAATCCTTCATTTCTTTTAATCTAGGAATAAGCTCATCAACAGAAGAAACTGAACCACCTAATCTTTTAGAAAGGTCTGAAGTTGGGTCTGCTAATCTTAACAATATGTTTCTTAAAGAAGTACCCGCAATAGATGCTTCAATACCCGCATCTGTAAGAGAAGCTAAGATAGCTGTTGTACCTTCAATCTCAAAACCCGCCATCTTTGCAATAGGTGCAACCTTTGTCATTGATGTTTGGAACTTCTCAATATCTAGTGCAGAACTTGTAAAGGCAGTAGCCATAACATCTGCAACTCTTGTAGCTTCACTTGCATCAAGACCAAAACCTCGTATAGCAGAACCCATTACTGTTGCTGTTCTTGCTAAATTCTCTCCCGATGCAGTAGCAGTTGCCAATGTTGCATTTTGTGCTTGTAATATCTCTGTGGCTGAAAAACCTAATTTAGATAGGTTTGTTTGCAGCTCGGCTACCTGTGTTGCAGTAAAGAATGTTGTTCTCCCCAATGCTTCAGCAGATTCTTTTAGTCTTTTAAACTCTAAATCTGTTGCACCACTCATAGCCTTAACCTTCTGCATTTGAAAGTCAAAGTCCTTAAATACATTTATACTGTCTTTCATTTGACTT
>Ga0208792_1000323_pt1 | contig 19256 bp, 9 predicted proteins | sample 14_taG_FD_184087 | JGI IMG/M metagenome (GOLD analysis project Ga0208792, IMG submission 184087) | Marine viral communities from the Subarctic Pacific Ocean - 14_ETSP_OMZ_AT15311 metaG (SPAdes) (version 2) | ecosystem: Environmental > Aquatic > Marine > Oceanic | place: Pacific Ocean | collected...
AGCGGAGTACAGGTTTCTTATGTTGACCCAGCAAATGTGGTATACAGTTATACTGAAGACCCGCACTTTAAAGATTGTTTTTATTGGGGAGAAATTAAAACTGTTCCTATTGCGGAGTTAATGAAAATTGACCCTACGCTTACAAATGATGATTTAGAAAAAATATCAAAATACAGCCAGAGCTGGTATGATTATTTTAATGTTGCTCAATTTTATGAGAACGATATATTTTATCGTGACACTTGTACATTAATGTATTTTAATTATAAAACCACCAAAAAGATGGTTTATAAGAAAAAGGTTAATGACAATGGTAATATTAAAATGATTGAAAAGGAAGACACTTTTAATCCTCCAGTAGACATGATGGAGGAAAATAATTTCGAGAAAGTAGAAAAAACTATTGACGTGTGGTATGATGGGGTTATGGTTATGGGAACAAACATTGTTTTAAAATGGGAGCTTGCTAAAAACATGGTAAGACCTAAGTCTGCATCTCAACACGCAATACCTAATTACGTAGCTGTAGCTCCAAGAATGTATAAAGGTGTGATTGAATCTTTAGTAAGAAGAATGATACCTTATGCTGATTTAATTCAGATGACTCATTTGAAATTACAACAGGTTATAGCTAGGACAGTTCCTGATGGAGTATATATAGATGCAGATGGGTTAAACGAAGTTGATTTAGGGACAGGAGCGGCATATAATCCAGAAGACGCATTAAGGCTTTATTTCCAAACAGGTTCTGTAATTGGTAGAAGCTATACGCAAGAAGGAGATTACAATCAAGGTAAAATTCCTATACAGCAGCTCACAAGCAATTCGGGAGCTTCTAAGGCACAAATGCTTATAGGTAACCTAAATCATTATTTAGATATGATTCGAGCTGTAACAGGTTTAAATGAAGCGAGAGACGGTACTATTGCTAACTCTGACGCTTTAGTAGGTGTTCAAAAGTTAGCTTCATTAAGTTCTAATACCGCTACTCGTCATATATTAGATGGAAGTCTTTACATATATAGAACGTTAGCAGAAGCGCTAACTTACAGGGTAGCGGATATTTTAGAATATTCTGATTTTAAAGAAGACTTTGTAAATAAAATAGGAAAATACAATGTTAGCATACTTGGAGAGATTTCTGATTTATATATATATGACTTTGGAGTCTTTATTGAATTGTCTCCAGATGAAGAACAAAAGGCTATGCTTGAGCAAAATATTCAAATGGCATTATCGAAAGGCGATATTAATTTGGAAGATGCTATTGATATACGTGAGATTAAAAACCTTAAACTTGCTAACCAGTTGCTTAAAGTAAAACGTAAGGCTAAGCAAGAATCTGACGAAAAAAGAGAAATGCAAAAGCAAGCAATGGTTTCACAACAACAATTACAGTCTCAACAAATGGCTGCACAAACTGCTATGCAAAAGATTGAAATGGAAACGCAAGCCAAAATGAAGTATAGACAGGCAGACGTAGCTTTTGAAATAGAAAAAACAAAAGCAGAAGCACAACTAAAAGCTCAGTTAATGGAACAAGAGTTTAATTACAATTTACAGCTTCAAGGAATGACGCAGCAGCAGTTAACTAATAGAGAAGATGAAAAAGAAAAAGCTAAAAGTAACAGAATAAGTCAGCAAAATACACAACAATCTGAATTAATAAATCAGCGTAAAAATAATTTACCTCCAAAAAACTTTGAGTCTAACGAAGACACATTGGACGGATTTGATTTAGCTGAATTTGAACCAAGATAATGTGTTTATATTTTGCGTAACTTTGCAACTAAATTAAATTAAATCAAATGGATATCAAAGTAAGAGAAGTGTCGGCTGAAGAAAAGTCGTCTCAACAAATAGAACAAGAACTCCTTGATAAGCATGAGGAGAAAACTCAGTCACAAACTGAGCAAGTCGAAACAACTGAAGTAAAGGTTGAAGAGCAACCAGAGCAAGAGGTTGAAGTAAAAGAAGAAACAGAAAATGTACAGGAGGAGAAGCCTGTAGAAGAAGTTGTTGAAGAACAACCTCCACAGACGCAGACTCCACCTGAATTAAATGAAGATGAAGTTCTTTCATATATTGGAAAAAGATATGGTAAGGAAATCAATTCAATTGATGATTTGGTTAGTGAACGTGAGGAAAGCGAACCGCTTCCTGAAGACGTTGCTGCTTACCTAAAGTATAAAAAAGAAACTGGACGTGGTTTTAATGATTTTGCAAAATTGCAAAAAGATTATTCTGATTTAAGTCCAGACGCTTTGCTACGTGAATATTATTCTATAACAGAAGAAGGTTTAGACTCTGAAGATATAGATATGTTAATGGAAGATTTTGTTTATGACGAAGATGTTCATGAACCAACTGAAATTAAAAAAATAAAACTAGCAAAGAAAAAAGAGATTGCTAAAGCTAAAAGGTTTTTAAAACAACAGCAGGAACAATACAAACAGCCTCTTGAGTCAAGGGAAAGTTCTGCCACTGCTAATAATGAAGAACTTATAGAGTATAGGCAATATTTAGAGTCAGCTAAAGCTCAACAGGATGATGCTACTCAGAAAAGAGAATGGTTCGTTAAAAAAAGCGACCAAGTATTCAGCTCTGAATTTAAAGGTTTTAAATTCAACATAGGAGAGAATGAGATAGTGTATTCACCAGGTAGTGCTTCTGAACTTAAAAAAGCTCAAGAGACTCCACTTAATTTTGTAAATAAATATTTGGATTCTAACGGTTTTATTAAAGATGCAGAAGGATACCACAAATCTTTAGCTGTTGCAATGAACCCTGAGAAGTTTGCTCAGTTCTTTTATGAACAAGGTAAATCACAGGCTACTGATGATGTGATGCGTAAAACAAAAAATGTCAATATGACTGAGCGTAGTGCACCAGAGGTTTCTGTCAAATCAGGTTTTCAAGTGAAAGCAGTTTCTCAGCCTTCGAGCAAAGGACTGCGAATTAAGAGTATAAAAAAAACGTAATAATAATTTAAAATAATATAACATGGCAGGACAAGTAAAAGCAACGCCAACATTCGCGTTGACTCCGAGTTCAGAAAGAACTCCAACAGCCCAAAACTATATTGTAAATTTTGATTTCTTAAATCAGTATCTTCCTGATACGTATGAAAAAGAATTTGAAAGATACGGTAATAGAACGATTTCTTCATTCTTAAGAATGGTAGGAGCGGAAATGCCTACAAACTCAGACCTTATCAAATGGGCAGAGCAAGGTAGGTTACACACGAAATATACAAGTGTAGGTACAGCAGCAGCAGCAGCAGCTGACCAAGCTGTATTTCAAGTAAACGATGCAATTGACCCAGCAACTGCTGAACAAGTAATCAGAGTAGGACAAACAATTGTTGTTGTTCAAAACAATGGTTCAGGTATGAACAAAGCAGTGGTAAGTGCAGTAAACAATGCCGGTGGTGGTAAAGGACAGTTCACAGCTGACTTTTATGAAGCAGGTGGTTTAGTAACTGCAGGTACTGGAGCTGGTAACGCAGACGTTACAGTATTTATTTACGGTTCAGAATTTAAAAAAGGAACAGCAGGTATGGTAGGTTCATTAGAAGCTAATGACTTTATCTTCGATAACAAACCAATCATTATTAAAGATACGTATAACGTAGCTGGTTCTGATATGGCGCAAATCGGATGGGTAGAAGTTACTACTGAAGATGGTGCTACTGGTTACCTATGGTACTTAAAGTCTGAGCACGAAACAAGATTAAGATTCGATGACTATTTAGAAACAGCTATGATTGAAGCTGTACCTGCAGAGCAAAACTCTGGAGCTGCTGCAATCTTAGGAAGCGCAGGTGGTGCTGCTAACCCAGGTGCTGGGTCAGACGGTATTTTCTATGCGGTTTCTCAAAGAGGAAACATCTGGGATGGTGGTAATCCAACTACTCTAGCAGATTTCGATTCTATAATCAGTAGATTAGATAAGCAAGGTTCTATTGAGGAAAACGTTATTTTCCTTAACAGACAATTTGGATTTGACATTGACGATATGTTAGCAGCACAAAACTCTTACGGAGCAGGTGGTACTTCTTATGGTCTATTTGACAATGACGAAGAAATGGCTTTAAACTTAGGATTCACAGGATTCAGAAGAGGTTACGACTTCTACAAAACTGACTGGAAATACCTAAATGACCCTACAATGAGAGGTGGACTACCAACAGGTGCTGGTTCAGGTAAAATCAATGGACTATTAGTTCCAGCTGGTTCAACAAGTGTTTATGACCAAATTCTTGGTAAAAACGCTAAGAGACCTTTCTTACATGTTAGATATAGAGCTTCAGAAACTGAAGACAGAAGATATAAGACTTGGATTACTGGCTCTGCTGGTGGTGCTGCAACGTCGGATATCGATAACATGCAAGTAAACTTCTTGAGTGAGAGAGCTGTATGTACTTTAGGTGCAAACAACTTCTTCTTATTTCAAGACTAGTAATTAAATATTAGGGGCGTAGCAATGCGCCCCTTTTTTAAATAATAAAATTAAATTAAATCAAATGAAAAAAGAAAAGACAAGTCCTAAAATGGACACAGTGAAAATTACTCCCAAAAAATCTACACCAAAATTCGTAGATAAACAATATAAACTTACAAGAGAAACAGCTCCCTTATCTTTGATATTAGCATCAAGGCATACAACAAGGTTTCCGTTGTTACACTTTGATGAGGACACAGGTCTAAACAGGCCTTTGAGATATGCAAGAAATCAAAACTCTCCTTTTCAAGATGAGCAAGATGATAACGCTATCATTGAGCCTATTGTATTTGAAGATGGATTCCTGCATGTTCCAAAGAATAATCAAGTATTACAAAAATTTATGGATTTACATCCAGGAAAAGATAGACTATTTGTAGAAGTTAATAGAGCAAAAGAAGCTGCAGAATTAGTTGAAGACTTAAACTTAGAAGTCGATGCTTTAATAGAAGCTAGACAACTGACAGTTGAACAAGTTGAAAACGTAGCTAGAGTTTTATTTCAAAAAGATGTTTCTAAGGTTACTACTGCAGAGTTAAGAAGAGATATATTAATATTTGCTAGACAAAACCCTAGTGGTTTTATGAATTTATTGAAAGACCCAGCTCTTAAATTTAATGCTGACATACAAAACATTTTAGATAAAAATCTAATACAGTTAAGAAATAATAAAAAGGAGGTGTGGTTTAACACAGATTCAAATAAAAAGAAAATGTGCAACATACCATACGGTGAAGACCCTTTATTTATAATAGGTTCATACTTTCAAAGTGATGATGGATTAGAGTCTTTTAAACATTTAAAAGCTTTAGTAAAAAATTCGTAACTTTGTTTTAGAAAAAATTTATTCCTTCCTTTACTATCGACAGCGAGAAAGCATCTAATTCTTAGATGCTTTTTTATTTTATGTATCTTTGTAAAAAGATTTTCAAATGATAAATTCTGTAAGAAATACTGTACTTGCTATTATCAATAAAAATAACTACGGATATATATCTCCTGGTGATTTTAATTTATTTGCTAAACAAGCGCAGTTAGATATATTTGACGAATATTTCATAAGATATAATCAGCAAATTAACGAAGAGAACGCAAGGATATCTGGAACTGGTTATGCTGATATTAAAAAAGGATATGAAGAGGTTATTGATACTTTTTCTATAACATCATTTTTAACTCAAAAAACTCAAAACGTTTATTTTTTACCATCAGCTTCAACAACGGGTTCTGATTATTATTTATTAAATAAAGTATTATGTTTTACGGGCGGTGTTTTAAAAGGTGAAGCAGAAAAGGTTACACACAGTAAAATTACTATGTTAAATAGTTCGCTTTTAACTTCTCCATCCACTATCTTCCCGGCTTATACTCAAGAAGCAGATGAGGTGTCAATTTATCCAAATACTTTTAATGGGGTAAATGATGTACAGGCTCAATACATAAGATACCCTTTAGACCCTAAATGGACGTATGTAACATTATATGGGGGTGAACCATTGTTTGACCAAACACAAGCAGATTATCAAGACTTTGAATTACCAATAGATGATTCTAATAATTTAGTAGCTAAAATATTGCAATACGCTGGAATATCAATAAGAGAAGCTGATGTTTTTCAATTTGGACAAGTACAAGACCAACAACAAAATCAAACTAATCTTTAATTATGGCATATATAAATCAAAGAAAATATTATACTAATGATGGTGTAAATCCTACGGATACTAACTGGGGGTCTTATCAGTATGTAAGTTTAGAAGATGTGGTAAAAAACTTTCAATTAATGTATGCTGGTAACCATGGCTTAGTAAACAATGTCAATAGGTTTAAAATATTATTTCACGCAAAACGAGGTATTCAAGAACTTAATTATGATGCTTTTAAAGAAATAAAAGCATTGGAGCTTAAGGTTTTTGATGATTTAAGATTTGTTTTACCAGCTGATTATGTAAATTGGGTTAAGCTTTACCTGTTAAAAGACAATGTGTTGAGAGAATTAACTGAAAATATACAAGTGCAATCAGCAGTTTCTTTTATTCAGTCTTCTGCCGATAATTTTACTTATGACAGTGAAGGCAATGCTACCGTTGTTGAATCAAATTTAGATTCAGAAAGAAAAGATGGTTCTTTAAAAAGTATTTATCTAAATGACGAAATAGATGAGAATGTAAATCCAAACGTTAACAACTATGACTCTGATATTTACAACTACAGAATCGGCGCAAGATATGGTTTAGAAACTGAAACAGCAAACATAAACCCTACGTTTACTATAGATAAAAAAGCTGGTGTTATTAATTTTGATTCAACTATGGCAAACCAACAGTGTGTGCTACAGTATATATCTGATGGAATGGAAAATGGTGATGACTCTAAAATAAGCGTTAATAAATTATTTGAAGAATATATTTATGCTTACATTCAATATGCTTTATTAAATAGTAAATTTGGAGTTCAAGAGTATATAGTTAATAGAGCAAGAAAAAATAAACAAGCTTTATTGAGAAATGCTAAAATCAGATTGAGTAATATTCACCCAAGCAGATTATTAATGAATCTGAGAGGTGAGGATAAGTGGTTAAAATAAGATGGCAAACATTCAGAGAAATTTTATAGCGGGCCGTATGAATAAAAGCCTTGATGAAAGGCTTGTCCCAAATGGAGAGTATATAAATGCTGTAAATGTAAGACTTGGTTCTACTGAAGATTCTGAGATTGGTGCTGTTGAAAATTCAAAAGGAAATTTACCGCTAACAGAACTACAATATGTTGACGGAACTAAATTGAGCTCACAGGCTAGGTGTATTGGTGCGTTTGAAGATGGAGCTAATTTAGCCTTATATTGGTTTGTTCATGACCCAGCTTTTACTCAAGGTGCTACGGGTAAATTAGACTTAATAATTTCATTTGATGTAGAAACCGGTCAATTAATATACCACGTAATAAGTATTAATGACGGGAATGGCATAAACACTACGCTAAACTTTAACCCAAATTTCTTAATTACAGGAGTTGATAAAATAGATAATCTATTATTTTTTACTGACAACACTAACCCTCCAAGAGTTATTAATATTAATCAAAATTATGGAGACCCTTTACTTGGTGTAAATGTTGATGTATTTAATCAGGATGATATTTTAGTAATAAAAAAACCTCCCACAAGTGCTCCAACAATATTACCATATTTTGTTTCAAGTATTACAGATGCTTATTTAGAAGATAAGTTTTTATGTTTTGCTTACAGGTATAAGTATGCGAATAATGAATTTTCAGCTATTTCTCAGTTTAGTGAGCCAGCATTTACGCCTGGTAATTTTGATTTCACCACAAATAGTTATTTAAATGAAGGAATGGTAAATCAAAACAATGCCGTTTCAATTACATTTAATACTGGTAGCAGCAGTGTAACAGATGTTCAGTTATTGTTTAAAGAAGCAGATAGCACGTCTATAAAAGTTATAAAAACTCTTAACAAAAAGAAAGATTTAGGAAGTATTAACAATACAAATACGGATTATCAATTTACAAATAGAGAAATATTTACCGTATTGCCTGACTCTGAAATTCTAAGACTTTTTGATAATGTTCCACAGTTAGCTAAAGCTCAAACTTTAATGGGTAACAGGCTGATGTATGGAAATTACATGGAGGGGTATGATTTGAAAGATAGTGCTGGAGCTAATATAGAGTTAGATTTTACTGCAACATTTAAGTCAGACCCTATAGCACTTATTGACACATCAGCGCACACAAGTACTGGACAATTTACATATACTCCTACATCTACAAGTAAATCTATTTCAGATTCAGTATTATATGTTGACTTAAGTCCTTTAATGACCGGTGAATCTAAATTAAAAAAAGGAACAAGATTAACTTTAAATTTTGGTATAACATTTTTTGAATTTGAACAAGTTTTTGGCTCAGCTCCAACACCAACTACAGCTATATTTGAGCTTAGTTGGTCTTATACTTTGATAGATGATTATACTACTGTTTATGATTTTGTTAATAGTGTAGATTTTCAAGAAAAGATAGGAACTGATGGGGTAAATGGAACAATACAAACCGTTGCCAATGCACAAGCTGGACTTGGTAATACTTTAACAGATGTCTTTAACAGAACTGTGCCTGAAAATTTAGATTCTACTTATAGCTTGTTACAAACAGGAATAACTTCTGCAACTTCAACGTTTCCAAGCGCTGGTCAATCTTTAGTAGCTACAGCAAGTACTTCCTCAAATGTTTTACAAATACAAAACTTAGCGGCTCTTTATAGTGATGGAGTAGCACAATCAGGTTACGCTTACTGGGGCATAGTAAATGAAACTGCTTCTTTTAGAGATAGCGCAAGCGCTGAAAGTTTACACAGTAATAGAGGTTATGAGGTAGGTATTATTTACATGGATGATTACAACCGAGCATCAACAGCTTTAGTAAGTAATGCTCCAGGAGGTTCAGGAGCTTCATTTAACATTCCATGTAGCAATTCTATTGACAGAAACTATATAGAAGTAGAAATACCACCATCAATGAAAGCTCCGGCTTGGGCAACAAAATATAAATTTGTTGTAAAACCTACTAAAGACACCTATGAAACAATTTATAGTAATGTTGCTTATAGAGACACAGTTTCAAGTTCAAGTTACTTTTTATTAGATGGTGAAAATGCAGCTAAAGTTGAAGCGGGTGACACATTAATTGTAAAGGCCGATAATACAGGACCAACTACTAGATGTATAAGAACAACTGTTTTAGAAAAAGAAGCTCAGTCCAGTGGTTTTATATCTATATTTGACGCGTCGGGAACTTCGGTTGATGTTATAGGTGGTGTTTATATGAAGATAAACGCTTCTAATTTTTCATCTATACAAGACCCTAATGCTGTTATTGCAATTGACCCTATTAAAAAAACATGTACTACAAGTGGCGACATACCTACTGTAGCGTTTCCTTTTTTTACAACCGTAAATAGACAAGCTCCTTTAACTTCTACTTATGATGTTTACGATGTTCCCGTTGGAAGTAGAATAGTCATGAGGGTAGAAATGAGGAGAAATGGAGCTGGAACTGGTGCAGGAGGAAGACAGAATTATACGCTTGAACAAACGTTAACAGCATCAACTAGTTATACTAATGCGGCTAATTGGTTTATTGGTGATAATGTTGCTAGTATTTTAAATAGTGGAATAAAAAATCCAGGACAACAACAAGTCATAAACAACACGTTTGTTTCACCACAGGTTACTAATGGAGCTCCTCCTTTTGTAACTGCTAATGTAAATAAAGGTTGTAAAAATATATCTGAACTAAATGCTTCTACTTATTTTGGAGGAGGTACACCTTCACCTTTAGATTTTAATGAAAATTTTTATTACAGAATTTATGAAGACTCTAATACGCAAGACTCTAGTGGAAACAATTTAATATATCTTTTAGTTTCTGGGCCTTTGTCTTATGGTGGTACAGAAAATACCGAATCTATGCTTGAAGTTTCATTTACTGTATATAGAGGTGATGGAGCTACTTATGTGTTTGAAACTGAAGCACAAGACGCTTTACCAGATGCCTGGTATGAAAACAGTCAATCATTTGATATTAGTAATGGACTACATTTAGGAAATGTACAAAACCAAACTTCTTTTCAATCAGCAATTGTAAACCCTGGATTTACAAATTGTTATAGTTTTGGAAACGGTGTTGAAAGCTATAGGATTAGAGACTCTATAAAAGGTAAATCTTTTAATTTAGGAAACAGAATTTTTACAACATCTAACGAAGAATTTAAAGCAGCTCACAGGTTTGCTGACATTACATACAGTGGTGTCTTTAATGATGAATCAAATGTAAACAGATTAAATGAATTTAACTTAGGATTAGTAAACTTTAAGCCGCTTGAAGAAACGTATGGAGATGTTGAGATATTATTTGCAAGAAAAACAGATATTTTAGTATTACAAGAAGACAAGATATCTTATGTACTTGCTGGTAAAAATTTATTATCAGATGCTACTGGAGGTGGTGTAGTTACTTCCGTTCCTGAAGTTTTAGGCACACAAATAGCAAGAGTAGAAGAGTTTGGAATTAGTAATCACCCAGAAAGTTTTGCAACATTTGGTGAAAATAAATATTTCTCTGATGCAAAAAGAAACGTTATAATAAAATTAACGGGTAGTTCTGCTCAAAACGAAATACTAACTGTAATATCTAATGAAGGTATGAGAAGTTGGTTTAGAGATTTATTTGCAGAAGCATCAGCAACACAGAAACTAGGAGGTTACGACCCTTATATGCAAGAATATGTGTTTACAACTAATACAATTGTAAAACCAGAGACTGAAATATGTACTGCTTGTGGTGTTACAAAAAACATTACCATTGTTGCAGGACAAGAATTTGTTTATTGTGTTGAACTAGGAGAGACAACAGGGCCTCCATCAAAAACATATTTTGTTGAAATTGATTATGTTATTCCATTTGAAAATACAGATTTAATAGTAACTGAAGGAACTGAACAACAAATAGTTTCAGAAGCAGGTGTAGATATTGAAACAGAAGGACAGGTTTCAGGTACAGGATATATAGTTCAAGCAATATATGATGGTGTTACTTATTCAACAGGTATAGTTTATCAAAGCGGAACGCTTAAGTTTCCAAAACCAAATCCAACTCCAACTGAAGTTGTTATGATTATTTCATCTGATTCAATTGTAAACGACACAATTCAAGTGACAGTTAAATGTCCTGAAGAAGAGTTGTTTAGTGTATACAGTATTACTCTTAGCACAAATGCTAACGCAGGTCAATTTACACACACTGAATTTAGTTGGTCAGATTCAACTGTAAGTTCTCCAACACAATCAGATTTAGTTACATTTTTAGCAAGTCCAAGCGACCCGATAATTTCACAATACAGAGAGTTAGAAGGCCCTCAAGCTTCAGGAGTAATACCTCCAGATGGAGCAGTTATTACAATGAGAAGTAATAAATTAAATTTTGACAACTTCCAGTTTGACCCTACTGAAAATGAATTTAGATATTTAAGAACTGATGCATTGTTTGAAAATAATCCAACTGATATAAGTATATTATTAGCTGCATCTGTGCAAGCAACTCCAATAAATTCGAGTGGCGCTCCTACATTGTATAGCGCTCAATTTGGTTTACCAGCTAATGGTAATAAGTTATATTTAATTTATGATTTAAGAAACGCTATAGGTCAGCAGCTTTGTTATTCAGCGGTAAGCATATTTGATTCGTGTTGTAATTGTACGTTTACTCCAGCCCCAACACCTAGTCCAACACCAAGCCCTACACCAGCGCCTGCACCAGTATATGATTATTTCTTAGGTATAGATTGTGTAAGCTTACAAGCAGTTTATTTGAAAGCAAATCAAACATTAGGAATTGTAGTTGGTGATGAGGTTCAATATAAATTTGGTTCAACTAATGGTTGTGCATCATTATATGATGTAGGAGGGTCAGGACAAAATGGAGAAGTAATAGTTCAGGTAGCAGGATGTGGAGACTCAAGATGTTCAGGATAAATGGTTAACTTTGTAAAATTGTAAATGGCAACAACAGGAACATATTATTATAGCTCAGCAAGTTTTTCTACGGCTACAGCATTATTTACAGATGCAGCTCTAACTACTTTTGCTTCTGACGGTTGGTATTCAGACCAATCAATTGTAAGGCAGCAAGCCTCAGGTGTTTTGTTTGCAGAAGATGATTGTCCAAATTGTGGAACACCTACACCGACGCCAACTCCAGTTGTTTATGATTATAGAGTGTATACGGCGTGTGATGGCATAGCTAGTGATGAAGTGTTTAGAATAGTTCAAGGAGGAACTTTCCCGGTTTCTGTATCTTATAATAGTATTTGTTATTACAATCCTCAAGCTACTGGATTAACTTCTACTATAAATGTAAATGGTCTTGTTAGCTATACTGATTGTGCTGCTTGTGGTACGACTCCTGCTCCAGGCCCAAGCCCAAGTCCGACTCCAAGTCCGACTCCAACGCCTGTGCCTACTGTAACTTATGATTTCAGAGAATACAATGTGTGTGGAACTTCTGTTACTAAAGTATTTAGAAAAGTTTCAGGTAGCTCATTCCCAGCTGTTGTTAAGGATAGTAACTTGTGTTATGAAAATCCTTCAACAACAAGCTTGACAAGTACTAATGATATTGTGGACACTTACGTTGATTGTGCTACTTGTGAGGCTACAACTCCGAGTCCAAGTCCAACGCCTAGTCCAACACCTACACCAAGTCCAACACCAGCTGTAAGTGGAACACAAATATTTTCCACATATACAGTGGGTAATGGAGTAGGAAACTCAGCTACTGCGTGTGTTGCGCAAGCAACTAACAGTATGTATACTTCAAGAGCTAATGTCGCTTCAATACAAACAGGAGATATTATATATACAAATTCAGGATTGACAAATGTGTGGAATGGTGGATTGAATTTCTATGGTGTAACAAACGTAAATGGTCATTATCCAAACTTAGATAATGGGTATGCTTTACTGATTAATTCATTAGGTGCTGTTGATGCAGTTGTAAATTGTACTCCAACACCAAGTCCAACACCAGCTCCAGCTGCTGCTACATTCCAAGATGTTGAAATAAGACAATGTTTTACTACAACACCAACTTACAAAGTAAGAGTTACAGGTTTAACAGCGCCAACTTTAGCTAATGGTATAGTGATAGAAATAACAGGTGCTGCTAGTGCGCCAAACCCAGAGTTTACTGGCTCAACTTGTTGGGAAATAATTGATAATGCTGCAACTTCTTATGATTCATCTGCTGTATTAAACTCTGCATATAGTAGTTGTGGTGGATGTGGAGCAACACCGGTTTATGATTATGCTACATATACTGAATGTCAAACATCAACAACAGCGGTATTTAGAAAACAAAGCACAACAGCTAGTTTCCCTAGTTTTATAAAATACAACAACATTTGTTACTCTAATCCTGTTTCAACTACTGCGACATCAAGTGTTGATGTAGAATCTTTAAGTAGTTTTAATAACTGTTTAGATTGTGAAAACCCATCAATGTTTATTAATGCTCTTCCTCAGCAAGGTTATACTGAAGCTGCGGCTTGTAATGCAAGAACAGATTACTTTGTGTTCTCTGATAGAGCAACAGTTGGTCAAATAATTGTTGGAGATACATTATATGTGAACTCTTCTAAAACCACTGTGTTTAACGGAGGTTTAGAATGGTATAGCATTTCAAATACACAGGGGTATTTACCGCAACCATCAAATGATAAATATTTAATTCTTTCGACAGGGGTTGTTCAAGCTATAACTACGTGTGCCACTCCAACACCAAGTCCAGTTCCAGCGCCAACGCCACCGCCAACTACTAATATTCAAATTAGAGATTGTAATAATTCTAGTTCAACTGCATTTGTAACTGTGACCGGAACTTATGCTTCTAATGCAATTGGTATATCGCTTAAAATTAGTGGAGGCGGCGGAGGTTCTTGTGGTTCAGGATTTAATGGAACAAAATGTTGGGAAATTATAGCTGTAAACACTGTGAGTGATTGTAGCGTAACAACTGTTTCAGTGCAAAGTAGTTGTGGTGGATGTACACCAGCGACACCAAGTCCAACACCTAGTCCTAGTCCAACACCTAGTCCTAGTCCAACACCTAGTCCTAGTCCAACACCTAGTCCTAGTCCTAGTCCAGTTCCTACTCAATCGGTTTACTACTATGATATTGATAGATGTGATGGAAGTGCAGGAACATTTACTAATGTGGCTACAACTCAAATATTGTTTGAAGGACAATCATTGTTAATGGCAGATGGACATTGTTATTTATATGGCGGAAGTGTAGGTACAATAAATTCTAACACTGCAGTAAGTATCTATAATAGTTGTGCTACATGTCTAGCTTCTACGCCTACGCCATCACCGAGTCCATCGCCTACGCCTACGCCTAGCCCATCGCCTAGCCCATCACCGAGTCCAACACCTAGTCCAACACCTAGTCCGACACCTGCGCCTAGTTACCCGGCTATTAATTTAGAGTTTATTAGCACAACAAGTTTTACTTGTAGTGGTTACGCTACGTTCTACATGAATACATCAGATTTCTGTACAGCAACGTTGTTATATAGAGATAGCGCAGGAACAAGAAACGCTTTAGCGGGATACTATAATACTGGTAGCTATTATAGATACTGGAATGGTTCAGCATTTACATTATCTTGTACATCTACAATTTGTCCATAGTTTTTAATTGTAAATAATAATGATTAACTTTATTTGAAATTTAATCAAATCAAATGGAGGAAATACATAATTTTATTACACCTGAGGAGTGTCAAGAACTTATTAAAATGATTGACGCAAATCATTCACGCTCATCAGTAGTAGTAGGGGGTACTGACAGAACGGATGTTACTAATCATAGAACATCAAGCACATCTAATTTAGACATGAACACTCCTATAATGTCTAAAATAAAAAAACAAATAGCCGACACTTTAGGTTTAGAACTTGTTAAAGGAGAAGCACTTCAAGGTCAACTATATGAACCTGGTCAATACTTTAAACCACATAATGATTTTTTTAGCGGCCCTGCTTATGACATGCACTGCAAAGCATCTGGAAATAGAACTCATACTTTAATGATATATTTAAATGATGACTATAAAGGAGGAGGCACATACTTTCCTACATTACAAAAAACCGTAGAGCCTGAGACAGGCAAAGCTTCATGGTGGTATAACATGAAAGATGGGAAAACACAAGAGCAATATTTACACGAAGGTGTTACAGTTGATGAAGGTAAAAAGTATGTAGTGACTTCATGGTGGAGAGAAAAAAACTGGAATGGGGCTAGCGATGAAAAAATGTATTATGATTCCGTTGAAAAAAAGAAGGAAGAAAAAGTAGAAGATAAAAAATCATATATAGTCAAAGCTTCTGAATTAACTAAAAAAGAAAGCAAACCTGCTATAGAAACAAAACCTAAAATTTTTACATCTAAAGAACAAATTCCAAAATTTACTGAACTAGGTTTTGCTATACAAAAATGTCCAGCAGAAACCTGGAATATAATTAATGATTCTTACAACATATTAAAAGACAAACGAGTAAATGAAGTTTTTGACGGAAAAGAAAATATTATTAAAGGAGGAGATACAGAGATATTATCACTCGATGCTTTACCTTCCATAAGAACCTTAATCCATAATCAATTATTACCAGTACATCAAAACTGGATTAACAACCAAGACATCGAGCCATCTTTTATTTATGGTATAAGGTCGTATAAAAAAGGAGCTACTCTTGAAAAACACTACGACAGGGTCGAAACCCACCACATAAGTTCTATTATTATAGTTGACAAGGATTTAGCGTGTGGATGTGCAAACAAGCCAGAGTCTGATGACTGGCCTTTAGATATTCAAGGTCATGATGGGGAATGGTATAAAGTGTATGCTGAGCCAGGAGATATGATTATGTATGAGTCAGCAATATGTGAACACGGAAGAGAAGAGCCTTTTGGAGGAACTTATTTTAGAAACTTTTATGTACATTATAAAATAATATAATTTGAAAAAACCAGAGTTATTAATTTCTGTTGCTTCTTATTGTGATGATGAAGTAAAAAAAACAATAGAGAGTTTAATAGATAACGCTGGCAATAAAGATAATCTAGATATTATAATATTCAATCAAAGTGAATATCCTGAAAACATAAACTATCAGAATGTTACAGAAGTTTATAGTAGCTACAAAAGAACTAATGGAGTAGTCTGGGCAAGAGAACAAATACGTAATTATGTAAAACCTCATCATAAATATTATTTACAAGTTGATGCACACATGAGGTTTGATAAAGGGTTTGACCAAAAACTAATAAACCATCTTGATGATTATGAGGGAAATGTAGTGTTCAGTGGTTTCCCTTCTATGTACTATCTGCCTGATAAAAAAAGTTGGGATGCTTGTTATATAAATAAAATAGATAAGATTGATAAACAAGGTAGGTTTTGGCCAGGAGCGCAAGGAGTAGAAGAAAAAAAATATTTAGGGCCAAGCACAATAGCTGCTGGATATTTTTTTAGTGATATATCTGTGCTTGATTTAGATATATATGTTCAAAAAGGTGATATGTATTTTGAAGAAACCTATGCTACATTCAATACTTTTTTAGCTGGATATGATATTACTAATATACCTTATCCAGGTATATATCATTTGTACGATAAATCTAATCAGAGGCAAGCTTATCATCCCAACCAAGGCACACCACGTTTAGTGGGATTAAAAGATGATGTGCGAACTATTGAAGATTTTAACAAATTATACGGAACAAAGTACAGACCAAACATAATACATCAAGTTGCTCCACAGGACAAAAACCGATGGAGTAAAGAATGGTTTAGATGTGATTATAGTTGGGACACAATCAAAGGTTACAAAAGAAACAAATGGTGTGATAGAGAAGGAATTAATACCTACTTAATGAGATATGATAAAGAGTTTTATGAAATATTAAATCAATGCCCTGTTATATATAAAATTGATTTCGTAAGATATTTAATAGCACGAGATATTGGAGGTGTTATATGTGATATGGATTTTGAAGTTTACAATGACTTTACAAAACAATTAGATAGTCACTCTATATATCTGCTAGAATCTTCCGCTGGAGATGAAGACTATCAAAATGGATTTATAATATCTCCACCTTCTGATTTATGGAATATTTTTTTAGAATCTTTAAAAGTAGATATTAAAAATAATTTGACCGACATTCTAAACAGAAAGGAAATAGAAGGCAAACCTTTAGGTACTTTTGTTAGGCAAATAGTAGGACCTATTGCATTATCTAAATTTGTAAAAGAAAACAATATACCTCATAAAGTTTTACCTTACGCTCAGTTTAATCCTGTAGGAAAATTTAATTTTGATTTTATTCAAACATATCACTACGGCACTGGTAATTGGGGCGGTGGTTTATAAACCTTAATTTATAAATTCGTAAATTTGTAAACAAATAAATTCTTTATGGCTTGTAAGTCAATACGTTTTTCGTGTCCCATTGATTCAGTAGGTAGTGAAACAGCGATATGTTCATGGTTTGTAACATGTTGTGACGGTAATGTTATACAAATAGATGTACCTGCTAATACTTTTGAAACTTATTGTCTTGATGAAACTGCACAAATAATTCCTAATTCATTAGGAGGCGAGTGGTTTGATAAAGAAAAAGAATGTTTTACTAAGTGTGGTAATGCAAACCCTGACCCACTTGAAGGTTTTATTTACTATGAATATGAAAACTGTAATGCCTCAAGTCAGAAACAAATATTTAGAGCGCCAGCCAGTTTTACAGGATGGCCAAACACAATACCTTATCAAGGTATATGTTGGACTAATGGCGTAAGCACAACAAATATTTCTTATTTAGATTTACCAAACACATCTTATTCTGATTGTGCTACTTGTGCCGCAGGTTTAGCGCCTACACCTACTCCGCCTAGCCCCCCTTCTCCACCCGGTACTGCAGAATATTGTTTAAGTTTTACAAACTCTCTAACGGTTTCTACCTATACAACAGAATTTCCTGATGTTTTAAATTTACCTGATACTTCAGTAAGTTTTTATGTTATAAATGGTGAGTGGGGTATTTATAAAGTTAACACAGGGATATATCAAATAACTGGAGTTACACCAGAATGGCCTATTGCTTTTTTAAATAATGGATTAGAAAATGCAATATCTTATACAGGAACTAAATTAGAAAAAAATGCTGTTGGTTTAGATGGAAACACATATTCGTTTTATTCAGGGACAATTACATTAAATGTAAATCAAGACTTTGGAACTATAAGTTATCAAACATTATATCCAGAGTCTACAAACGGTCAGTATTTTTTAGGTGAAAACAATTTAAGGTTTGATGCAAATTGTGGTTCTTCAAATCCACCAACGCCTACACCTCCTACACCAGCGCCTACACCTCCAAGTGTAGTCCCGCCTATACCATCCCCTGTTAATACAGAATGGACAGTAAGTTATAGTCAAAACTCTAAAGGTTGGCCGTCATTTTATTCTTATATACCTGAGTATATGATAGGTATGAATAACTTTTTTTACACGTTTCAAGGTGGTAATTTATTTCAACACAATGTAAATGAAAAAAGAAACAATTATTATGGAGAGCAATATCATTCACAATTAACAAGTGTTTTTAATCAGAATCCACTAGAAAATAAAATTTACAAAACATTAAACCTAGAATCTAATGATGCTTGGGAATCTTATCTTGAAACAGATATACAGATAAATGGTTTTATGGAAGACGGATGGTTTGAAAAGAAAGAAGGAGCTTGGTTTACTTACCTCAGACAAAGAGGTGAAGTGCCAGCGTTAAAAGGACAATACGCTATGAGGTCAGCTAATGGTATTGGTAAGACTTCAAACGTAGCTATAAATCAAGGAACAACTACACTAAGCTTTTCTACAAACCCCCTCGTTTCTATAGGTAGCTTTATAAGTGTCGGAGATTATGTATACCACTCCCTACCACAATATACCGATGTTACTTTTGGTGGTGTGGTTACTCAAATAAATGTAGACTTACCTAATGGCATAAACCAATTAATAGTAAGTACGACCGCAGCTGACACAGTTGTTTTTCCGCTAAACGACCCATACATTTTGTTTATTAAAAGTTCTGAGGCTGAATCTCATGGTTTA
>Ga0208792_1000335_pt1 | contig 18860 bp, 25 predicted proteins | sample 14_taG_FD_184087 | JGI IMG/M metagenome (GOLD analysis project Ga0208792, IMG submission 184087) | Marine viral communities from the Subarctic Pacific Ocean - 14_ETSP_OMZ_AT15311 metaG (SPAdes) (version 2) | ecosystem: Environmental > Aquatic > Marine > Oceanic | place: Pacific Ocean | collected...
GTTTACCCTCATATAAACTCCGTCAAGCCTCTTAACCGCTTCTACTTCCCAAGCTGTCATAGGCGTGTCAGTTAGTTCTTTCCATGCTTTTATTTGTTCGTATGTTATCGGGTTAGGGCCACTAAAGCCACCAGTTCTTGAGTTGCTTAACGCAATAAAGGCAGACCAGATATGAGCCACAAGAGTTGGGAAGTCGGGTCCATCCAATTCTTTAAGTTCTAATCCTGTCTGCCTTTGTACTTGTTCCAAGTGTTCTCTCTCGGTGGTTCCAGATTCATCACGCTGATTAAGTTTGAAGTTAAATTCAGCAAACTCAACTAGGTCATTAATCAGCCCTTGGTAAAATCCAGCGAGTCAGCTACAGCCTCCTCAATCTGATCCTTAATCCAAAACACTTGTTCGTAAATCTCTTTGGCTGTATCAGCAGAGTACTTAGGCTTCTTACCATCGTATGTGATATTCCAAGACTTAGTTGCCTTGACTAACACTTCTAGGGTAGCCTCTTCAATACTCTCAGCCGTAATATCGACCTTCTTTTTACCTTGGGCTTGCTTAAGCCGTTTGTTAGTTTGGTGATGCAATATACCCTTGTACTCTTTAGAGTGGGGTGCATACATAGTAATTGTCATTTCTGACTTGTCATCGTTAGTCAAAGGTTCCAGTGTTGTAGGGTGTACGATAGTAACGTCTACGGTATCACTGGTCGGTGTTAAGTTCTTTAAGTCCATTGTCAGGTTCCTTGGGTCAGGGTTAGTCGGGTAGATTTAAATGGGGAGCATCAGACCCGACACCAATGCCCCCCGCCCTAGCTAGGGATTAGTCTGTACGAGTAATCTTCAAGTTACTTGTAGTTGTCGTATCGTACAGTGCGGTGAAGGAAAGGCTAATAATTCGGCTAGTTGGCCCATCTACACCTACATCGGCAGAGTTAATCTTAACCCGTGGGAATAGGAAGGTGTAAGCATTAGCAGCAGTGGGGTCATTGACAGATACTTGAATAGCTGATTCTGTCTCGTTAAGGAAACGGTTAATCAGGGCAGCGTCATCAAAGTATGCGGAGAATGTACCTGTTACTTCTGCACGACCAACCTCAAGTGCTGGTGCTTCATCAGAGCCGACAACAAAAGTGGGTGCGAAGGAGTTCGTTACATTGAAGTCGATAGCGGTAATGATAGCAGATGATGTAAGGCCAGCTACATTGTTACCAATCTGTAGGTCTCCTGAGTAGGCATCGAAGGGGGAGTTAGTGCTTGCTGCGTCCTGTGTCTTCTCTGTAGCACCAATAGTCATGCCTTTACCAACCATACCAAAGGTAGTAGTTACCATCTGGTTAGGGGCAATAGAGATACCCATAGTGGAAACAGTTTGACCTGTAAACAGACGAGCCTGATCAATGTCAGCAGAGTAATCCTCAATGGAGAAGTACTTAGGTGTTGTGCCTACAGTAAGGTAGTCGTTGGTGCCAGAGTTTGTCCAAGTGTTAAGCATGACTGACTCAAGGAATGGGTCGTAGTCACCTTTACGGAGGTCACATACAATGTCACCAGCAGATTGTTTGTTACCATGACGCTCATGACGAGGCATACGGTCAGCTTGAATGTCTGTACCAGCAACCAAGTCTTTAGTTAAGTTAAGACCATGTGAAGTGAATGGGATGTTCTGGAAGTTACCAGCAGGGGTAGTTCCGAATGTGGACTCAGTGATGTAGCTTAGGCTAGACCGTGAACCCTGTGCGAAGGTAGGCATGTGTTATTCTCCTAGTGAGCAAGGCTTACGCCTCTAATTAGTGATAAATGTACCAGCCGATATTTATCGGTATATAGTACCAAGGTGTATCCAAGAAACCTTGCTGTCTTTCGGCATAGTCTATTGATACGTTAAAGCTGTTTAGTGATACGTCTGTGGCAGCTTCAAAGTTCTCTATAACTGTGTTAGCGATACCATCAGCAGTTGCTGGGCCATTACCCTCTGGACAGTACACAGTGACTGCGTAGATGCCACCATAACGCTGAGAAGGGTTTAAGCCTCTTACAGCAGGGGTACGGGTAACAGGAATGTACAGAGACTTAATGAAGCTAGTACCAGTTGTGGGGTCGTAGGGTACATTGTCAAAAGCTATTGGAGGTATGCCAGATATACCAGCTAACTTGCTTTCCAAAGCGGCCCTAATGTCTGAATGAATACTAGCCAAATTTTCTTCTTACCCTCTCAAAGACTTTATGGGCAGGTACATTATTTTCAATAGACCCGTTTTCTACTTCCCTTACGTGGGGAGACCTGTTCCTTAGAACAAAACCATCAATCTTATCTGTACCCAAGGCAGTTATATCGCTGTATAGTTGGTCTAGGGCTATCATCTTGTGGCGGTCTGGATCAGGAGACCTTTCTTTAGCGTCTCTTGCGTCTGAAGACCTACTACGTCCACCACCTTCACCACGGGCTTTGATAGAAAAAGACTCTACATATGCACCAGAGTAGACAGGAGAGATCATAACAGTGTAATCAGCTATTCGTTTAGCCTTAACCTTAAGACCCCTACTAACTGAACTATCTATTCTACCCCTAATGTCACTAAAGGTTTTCTGTATACTCATTATTCCCTCACATCACAGATGTAACATAGTGCAACGCCACTAGAGAAGATAGTAACAACAGACAGAATATTAACTGTGTCTCCATTTCCTATTATCTGATCCTCATCATCTGGTACTACAGATAGGCTAGAAGCGGAAATAAGGCACTTACGAGTACCTCTGCGTATCTCATCAATGTTACCAGCTATACCATTATCATAGTTATAGAAGTATCCAGTAAAGGAGTAGTCAGTAGTCGCTGATCCAGTGATAGTACCATTAGCAGGATTATACGTGCCAGAAGTAGTCACCTTCTTAAGCGTAAGAGGCTCCCCAAACTTGTTAACTAGGTTAAGGAGGTCATATGATCTAAACGACATGTTAACCTACCTTAGTCATACGATGAGTTGTAGTCTTCACCATTGTAGCTTGGTGGGTTCTTAAACCTGTCCCTACGGAAAGAAGGCTTGATACGATCTGTGTTGTCCCTGACAGCCTCTACAGCGGTCTTAGAGATACCACCAGCGTAGATGCCTATGTTACCACCAGCAGTCTTAGCTTGGTACTCTAGGGTGTCTGCCAGTGACAGGTACTGTTTAGCTAGGTCAGAATAGTCAGCACTTAAAGCACCGTCTAAAGCTGTTGTTACCTGTCTTGAGTACTTAGAGGCGATAGTTCTAGCTGACCAACTAGCAGTGTGATAAATAGAGTTATTATTCTGGCCTAAACCAAAGGTTATCTCTTCATCTTCTAACTGACGATCAGCAGTGTCAGTATCACCTACTAATAGCCTAACAGAGTTAAGACGTTGGGCTGCATCTGCCGTTCCAAGATTTGTTGGGTCATATGTCCACCCCATCGTCTACTCCTGCTTTAGTCTTCTAATATACCGTCTCTTATTTCAAAGAACTTCTCTTCGATCCATCTGTTGTTACGAAGGTAACTTCTTAGTAAGGCACGTTGTTTAGCATCTATCTTAGACTGCTTAACTTTCTTGTCGTTATATTCTTTAGTACTGTTAGTGTTAGATTTTACTTCTGCGTTTAGAAGTCCTATCAGCTTGTCTAGTTGTGGGCCAGTTAGTTCACTTAGCCTATCTCCAACTTTAGCTTGCTTCTCTAATTCTCTATTGTGGTGGATAAAGCCTTGAAGATATAACTGTGCGACAGACTCTGATCCTAAGCCACGATTTAACCAGTTATAGTGTTCTTGGGTTTCCCACTGTTTACCGTCTGAGGTAAATGGTCTTTTTACGAAAACAGGCCAGTCTATCTGCCAGCCAAGGTATGAAGGGTGCATTGTCGGGGTATCCTATGTTGGGTAAGGTAGGGGACACCTAAGCCCCCCACCAAGGTACATTTATTGTACGATGTCTTTAAAGAAGTAGCCCAAGTCTGCGCCAACAACTTTCATGTCGTAAGACATTTTAACTTGGATATGTTCAGCGATTTGCTGACGCTTCAGTGCATCATCCGAGAAGGATTCAACAGTGATACCCAAGTTGTTTGCGCCGGGAATGTTGTTCCAAGCGAATGTCATACCAGCAGCAGGGGTCATAAGACCAGCACTTGAAGGTGTGTGACACAACAGGGCGTGTTTACCACCGATAAAGGCATTGCTTTCAGCAGCACCCTCAACAGCAGTGTTATTGACAGCTTCCATGACGAAGAAGTTTTCTACCTCAAAGATTTCAGCCAACTTAGCGTCTGTAATCAACGCTGGGTTATTAACGGTAGAACCACCATTCAAACGTGCCAGAATGTCTGGGTGATTGATGAGTTCGTCCCGTGTTACCTTACCAACAACCATAGTGTTTGGCTTGTAGCCGCCCGACTTGAGTTGCATCGCACGACGAGCATCAGTTACGTTAGTGATAGGTGTTGAGTTGGTGTAGTCGTTCCAGTAGACAGGAGTACCTGCACCAGAAGCTGCACCAGCGACCTCAGTACCCCAAACTCCTGTAGAGAAGAATGTTGTAGCAAAGTTTTCTTCGCGGTGGATCATCAGGCGCATTGCCAGAGTTTCAGCACCAGCAGAACGAATGTTCAGCACTTCGTCTTCGTTAGCGATAGTTTGCTCATCGAAGTCCATACCAAGTCCGTATACATCAGCGAAGTAGCTGCTGTTGGAGATGGTCATGCCAATACGATTAACCTCAGTGCGTGGCGCAAGTTTCTTTACGTCACCTGTGCGGTTCATGTTGGCACGGTCATAGATGTAGTACTTGTCAGACTGACGAGCAACACCTACTGTTGGAAATACCTTGTCAGCGACAAAGTTAGTTTGTGATTGTGCATACGCCAGTGTCAAGTTAGACAGAGGGGTGTCGATATGCACCTGTGATGGAGTTAATAGTGGCATAATAGTTCTTCCTTATTCTATGCTAACTTAAGCAGCAGCGTTGCCGCCTTGGATGAGTTCGATAGCAATGATCTGGCTAGTAACACCAGCTTCAGTTGCATAACCCATGATGATGTCAGTAGAAGCAGCGTCCACAGCTAGACCAGCGGCATCAATACCAACAGCACCACCAGCGGTAACAGTACCACCACATTTTACCATTGTCTTACCTTGGACAACTACAGTAGCGGCATTATCTTCAGCGGCACCTACGAGGCATACACCAAAAGCACTTTCACCATTACCAGCCAGAACAGCTTCAGCAGCAGAGTCTAGTTTAACGAATTTAAATTGAGCAGCAGAAAGGTCTGCCCCTGCGATTACAGTACGGGTATCCCGTGATTGCATAACAGCCATGTTTATTCCCCTTTATAGGATTTAGTGATTAGAGCCTTGCCTTCATCGGTCTTAGCTACAGCAGCATAAGCCAAAGCATGTTCGCTCTTTTTCATTTTGTTGGTGTCCATGTAGGACTTTACGAGTGCGTCAAGTTTGTCAGCGGCAGTCGAAAACTCACCGTCAGCATCAGATTTACCCAGTTCAGTCATGCTTTCTTCAAAAACCTTATCGGCAGCTTTGAGTGCTTGCATTACTGTTTCTTCAGCTTCAAACTTGGCAACCAATGATTTGGCTACTTCAAGGTCGAAGTGTGGAAGTTCTGCTTCAGCTTTTTTAACCAAGATAGCGTCTGCTTTAGCAACTTCTGCTTCTTCTAGTGCCTTAAGGATAGGCGCAGGAATGTCAGCTTTGTTGATTTGTTCGTCACCGTAAGTCACAAACTCAGGCTCAACCATTTTCTCAATGGCATCTGCTTTAACAATGTAACCAGCTTCTTCCAGAGATTTGCTAAGGCGATCAATCTCGGCTTTAGCTAGGTCTAGTTCAGCTTGAATGGTGTCTACCTCATCCAACGGACCTTGGTATTCTTTCTTCATGTCCATGTTATACATTTTCATAGCTTCGTCCTCGGACATACCTTTGTCCATGTAAGGCTTCAGCTTCGCTTTCATGTCATCAGACATTTTTTCTACTTCGTTCTCCATAGTTTCTCCCTCGGAGTTGTCCCTTTTATAAAGAGAGACCATTGCTTGTTTGTTAGCTGGACGATCAACCAAGGACAGTTCATCTAACTCAAGTTGTTTAAGTAAATTAGGCATCATAAGATTCCTTGATTGCACGACCACCTATTGAGAAGGCCGCAAGTTCACCAGATTTGACCCTAGCCCAGACGTCATCATCGTATACTTTAAAAGCTACAACCCAACCCTCTCGGTCACTCTGGATGCCAAGGGATTCACCAATCTCTTTGGTGACAGGCATAGAGTGGATAACCGCCCCAATCTGATCCCCTTTGTGCATTTCTTTACCGACACGAATATTCTCCATGAAGTTATTCACGGCCTTTACAAGTGTCTCTGGTTCGATAACATCGCCTTGGCGATCAACCACAGGTTCGCCCTTTTCGGTAACGACTGAGGCCCACCCATAGACGAGACGTTGTTCGTCGTCTGCCTTGAGGATTTGTCCTTCGATGTTTGTCTTTGTGAGGTCTGACACTGAGGTTCCCCCTTCCCACATTCTGCATGACCAGTAGCCAGCAGTTGTCTTATCTTTCTTGGAGTCGCAAGAATGCCTAGAACGGAAGTTAGCCCTAGCCTTTGGGTCATCGCGTCTTATTTCCATATTAGGGTCACCAAAGGTTACCCGCTTGACCTTGCCACCTGATTGCACGAACACTTCAAACTTTTTGTTGCCACCTTTAATGCGACGAGGTTTGTTTAAAGTAACTTTCTCTCCCTGATACTCTGCCTTTGTTACCTCTTCGTCAGACTTCTTGCTACTAGAAGCATGAGAAGCTGGTAAGAGGTCTTTGTCGTGCTTAGGAGACTTAGAACCTGAGACGATACGAAGAAAACTGTTTACTCTAGCCATAGCCCATTGCTCAGGAGAACTTACGTTAGGTCTTACAGATCCGGGATTTGTCTTATATGCACCAATACCCCGACGATACACAGCCTGTAGCATAGAGGTCGTTACCTTATGCTTAGACTTGGCGTTGTGTGCTGTTACTTTTGCTTGTAGACCTTTTGCCATTATACGCTCCTGCAACGGAGTATTACAGCCCGTTGGATAGTTGTTGATATACTTGTGGTAATAGTGCAGACAAATGTGTAGTCTCTTCCATTTACTCCACCACCAATGTATATAATTGAGGTGTTTCCCGACAAGGCTTGTTGTATGTTCTGTATGCTGTCAACAATAGCACTACTACTAGCAGTAGTTAAATCTTGACCAGCAGCTAAGACAGTCTCGGCAGGGTTAGCATTAGACCTTACAGACCAGACTACCGTACTAATGGTAAACCCAGAAACAATATCAGACCAATCAATACTGTAGTCTAGCAGTTCGTCTGGGTCTTTGTTGGGCCAAACTAGGCTCATATCTTAAGTTCCTCTTATGCAGCTAGGTTTTGAGTAGACTTTAGTGGCTTAACTTGTCTAGGGGTACTAAACGTAGGGCTGACAGTCCTGTTAGCAGGGAACCCAGCATGTTGTGACCTCTTTGTGTTATACAAGTGCTTGATGGCCTCAAAGTCGAAGTGTATGCCTGTAGCTGTAAGTGTTCCTATCGAAGCTGTTAAGGTGTAGCTAGGGAATAGTACTGTAGCTGCAACACCAATATCACCAAGGCTTAAGGTTCCAGAAACACTAGGGATAAGCGTTGAAGCAGCTACTCCAAGTCTACCTACCGTTAGTACTCCCTCTATACCACTAGGAAATACATTAGCATCCCCAGTAACGGTAATAGATAAGTTCTCGCTTTGTGTAGCCTCTACACCACTTGGGGCAGTGTTAGCATTAGCAGCAAAAGTTACGTTGCCTAAGCCAAGGGTAGCAAGCCTAGTAGTACAAGTAGCATTAGAAGTAGCTAGGGTTACAATACTTCCAAGACTCGCAGATATAAGTATACTGTCAGCAGAGGATATAATTTCAGTTGTCTGCGCCTCTATACCCGTCAGGTTTTCAGAGAGTGTAACTAGCTGAGAATTTACAGTTAGTGTGTTAAACGATCTTAGGGTAGGAGTACCAAGACTAACAGTTAAATCTAACCCACCTACAGGTTGATCAACAGCTATAGGAGCATCTAAGGCACCGAGTGACACCGTAAAGTCAAAGTCTGTCTGTGTAGGGCCAGCAGTAGGTGAACGAGAAGCGTAGGGGTATATTACATCATTAGCGGGTTGATTAGGTTCCGCTACAAGTTCTACTCTAGACGTACTCAAGTACCACTGAGGGTCAGGTAGTCCTACAGTACCAATATCAAAACCATCTACAAAAGATGTTATGGAGGGAGTTATACCTAAATTAGAATTAAGAGTACCTTCAACCCCAGACAATTCCTTGCTTATATTAGCTTGGATTGTGCCTAGTGAGGAGGTGACTAAAAGCGTATGTTCTTGCGAAACAGGGGTGCCATCAGGGAAATTAGAAGCGGTAATCTGGGGCTGCAAACGGAACCCGTAGGAAATCCAAGCCGCCCCACGTACGTCAGTTGTCTTATCAGTACTAAAAGAGTTACGTTGGACAGTACCAATAAGGAACCCTTTGTCCGAATCGTATTTCTGTAGTAGGTAGTGTTTATTTTCGTTAGGCCACTGTATCTCACCAACTTGGCCTGTAATAAGACTATCAAAGTACGTGTCAGTATCAGTTGGGTCGTAAGTGTTTATTGATCTTACTTGACCAACAACAACACTAAAGAGGGTTGGATCAGAAGCAGGAAAAGTAAGGGTAGCTAATAGGGGGTCATCAATAGTGCTAATAGTTGCAGCATTACTAACTATAGTCTCGGAGGGTAGATGATTAAGGTTTACAGTGACAGGTTTAGCTACAGCATCGTAACCAAGTGAACTTTCATAAGTAGCTGGGTAAGTGTAATCACCGTTAACTAGAGGAACCCAAGAGGACTGAGATACTACTGGGTCAGAGGTTAATTCTGCGGTAAACTTAGTTTGTAAAGATAGTGCTTTATCGCCAGCTACAGACTCATCCCAGATAGGCCCTGAAGTTCTACTATCTCCGTTTTCCTGATTATAGGGAATCTGAGGACGCATCCCCAAAATAAAGGAACGATCCCAAATATAAAAGTTGCCTTCGTTATTCCTAATAACCCCAATACCGTCATTATCTGGGTCATAAAAGTAGACAGTCTCAGGCTTTCTCTCGGCTTGGTCAGAGACTTTAGCGTCCGTGGATATAGAGATCGTACCAAGGGTTACAGAGGATGAGACACCAACAATACCTGCTGGTACTACTTCCCTTACGAACCCTGATCCACCTAATGTGGAAGATGCTATAGGGGCGAAACCTAACATTTAATTACAAGTGTAACGGTTTATTGCGGAATTGGACGATGACGTCAAAGAGTAAAACTTAGTTCCGTCACCATTAACGAAAATCGCCCTAGGATTTGGGCCAACATTTGCTCCCGGAGATTTAACATTGTTATAGGATGCTGTGCTTACATCAAACCCAGTGGTTAGGTCGTACTCAAATACGTCATCATTACTGGACCCTGCCACATACATTTTGGTCCCATCGTTATTAAAATGCAAGGCAAACGAAGAAATCTCCTGCGGATTTACGGAAAATCTAACATTGTTATAAGATGCTGTGCTTACATCATAGGCGGTACTCAAATCGTATTGGTTAACGTAATCGCTGCTATAACCTACAACAAACATTCTAGTGCCATCGTTATTAAAGCGCACCTCTCCCGGATTGCTTTCTTGCGATGCAACACTAAACTCTTTATTAGCATAAGATGCTGTGCTTAAATCATAAGCAGTAGTCAAACTATATTGATGCACTTTGTCAGTTGCTCGACCAATTACATACATATTATACCCGTCTTGACTAAAACACAGTCCAGTAGGATATGATTCTTGACTAGAGATGGAAAGAGAAACATTAGTATAAGATGCTGTGCTTACATCATCTGCGGTGGACAGGTTATACTCATATACTTTATCGGTGCTGAACCCCACAAGGAAGAGTTTTGTCCCTGCGGGGTTCATCCACATACCTTGAGGATCTGTGTCTTGAGAGATGTTATTAAGAAATTTATTAGTGTCAAAAGTCATATTAGCAATATCGGGGTTAGTATAGAAAACAAGACTATATACTGTAGACCTAGAAGTTGAGTGTATCCCGTCTGATGCCCTATATCTTAAAGTAAAACTGCCCTCATTAGCTGTATTTGTTGATGGCGTTATAGTAAAGGCGTTATTGTTTTGACTAATAGTTGCTTGCGCCTGATTTGATGGGTTAGTGTCATACGAGTATTCAATAGGAAACCCCTCTGGATCAGATGCAGCAACCGTCTGAACTGTTGCTGTCCCGTCCTTTTCCAAAGAGAAGGAAGTAGGGGGTTCTGTTGTCCAATCAGGTGTGGCGTTTGTATCTGTGTAGAACCTGTCCCACTCTGTACCATCATATATGTATAGGGACTTGGTGTCCTGAGTCCAAGCTAGGTCTGTCTCACTAGGAGACGCAGGGAGACCTGCATAGTTACCTACGCTTGTAATGCCACCAGAGGGGGATGAAGGAACCCAAGAACTACTGCCTGAGTCCCAAGATAAGTTTTGTCCCCCAGCGGGTGCAGTTGAAGATACATTATCTAGGTCAGCTAAGTTTTGTACTACATCTTCTGCTAACATGGTTAAGAAGCATACCGCACCAGAACCTAAGTTAATAGCTGAGTTGTCACTTTCAGAAGATGAGCTAGGAGACCTAGCCATAGTATAAGTACTACCAGTTAGCCCTATAGTACCTGTACCTGACTCATAGTTAGTTCCGCTTTCTATTGTATATCTTACAACGTCAGCATCGACAACAGAGGCATCCGAAAGGCTCTGGAAGCCAGATACGACAGAACCAAATGTCACTGTACCTGTACCTGTAGTGGTCAGGTTCATCTTAACTCTGTCAACGAATTTTACCATTGTCAGGTATCCTTAGATTAGGCTAGGCGCAAGATACTTGTGGTTGCTCCGGGGGCAGGGAACTGGATAGTAAAGTCACCAGCGGTAGCACTAACTGTACCACCAAAATCAAACACTGCTATGACATTAGCTGCACTATCAGCATTTGGGTTATAAAGAATACAACCATCAGCTTGGACGGTTACGTTAGTGAATACTGCATCGTCAAAGTCCATCACGGCAGTTGTACCATCCATTTGTGGATAACCTGTAGCAATACCTGCTTCGGCTCCCGTAGAAATAGTATCAAAAGTACTGGTGTAACCAGTTCCTGACGCTTGATCAGATCCTAAATCTGTGTAGGCTACTGTGGTAGCATCAAAAGTGCCAGTTGGATTTTCTTTAATTAATGCTACACGAAATGTATCGTTGTCAAAGTCGTGATTACCTTTAAGCAACTCTAGTTTAAAAGCATTACTTAGTGCTGTTGTAATAGCCATTATGTATTTTCCTTGTTATCTTCTTCTGCCTCATCGGACAGGTCAGTTTCTGTTGTGACCTCTGTATCAGGGTCATAGTTCAGTTCAGCTATATCCATAAGGTCTTGTATAACCTCTGGGTGATCACTGACGTTAATGTCTGCACCGTTAAGGTTACGAAGGAATGCTGCAATCTCACGTAGATCATGAGGGGCAACATCACCAGCCTTGATACAGGGCATGAGGTCGTAGTTAAGCCCGTTAAGCTGCCATAGGCGTTCCACTAGCTGCTTATTAAGTACATCGACAATAGCTTGGATGTAGCTTTCTAAGGCACGTAGAAACAGGTCAGTCTTAGACTTGGAGAGTGCGTATGATCCATTGTTACCCCCACCGAGCATAAGAAACTCAGAAAGTACACTACGGGCAATGTCATGTTGATACCGTCTAACAATGGGGTCAATATCTAGGTTACGTTTACCATTGCTACTCATTAGTTCAATATCTACAAGTCTAATGTTTGTAGGAGAACCATCCTTATCAGGGTAAGTATCACTTGGGGTAATTATGTACCCTTGTTCATTAAACTTAACATCACGAAGTATTTGTTGTAGGTTGCCTACGAAGCCACTCTGTGCTGCACTTGCATCTGACGATAAATACTCAGAAGGAATACGAGCAACCGGGATACCAGCTAGTTCACGCTCAACAGCTATAGCCTCTATACTCTGTAAATTGTTCAGATAGACATACGAGGAATAAGCATTGCGGAGGATAGAGCGGCCACTAGGATCACCATTAAGAACAGTAGTACGATAGTAAAGGCTCTTAGTAGTGGGAATATAATGCTTTCCTGATCCATAACCTACATCCTGATAAATACCTAGTACGTCACCGCTCTTGGGTTCTACATCAAACCTAGAGACTGTCCAAGGCGCACGGCAAGCAATTTTACGGACACCCAAGCGTCCATCAGTGTACTTGCTATGTTTCTTAGGCGATCTCTTAGTTGGGCCAACTCTGCGCTTATATATGACTTCAAACCAAGCAAAGCCATACGACAACGACGATAAAGATTCTGCAATGTGATCGTCCAGACTGTGATCCATATCATCAAAGATACTTTCCACAAAGTCAGCTTCACGTTTAGCTTCTTCAGTATCATTAGCTGGTTCAACCTTAAGTTTGACATCCCGTAGTACCTGTTCAGCAGCATACATAACCGCACCAATAGTACTGTCATTATCCCGCATCTCCCGATACTTGCGAATAGCGTTCTTACCACGTAGTTCAGGAATAAACTCATCTGCACGTATCTGTCCAGTACGAGTGTTATCACCAGCTACACCAAGAATACTCTTAGCTGCACCTTCTGATAGTCGCTTCTTTGTAGCCATATTAAATTAGCCCTTTGGCACTAGAGTACGCTAGTTTAAGTTGTGGCTTTGCGTAACCATTCAGACTTAGATCAGTGATAGCCCATACTAGAGCATCTAACCTGTCAGGAGACCCAATAGAACCTAGAGGTTCCCACTGTACCATCTGATCCTCTAAGTCGTTCAATCCTCTTACATGCTTAACTCTGTTTTGTTCATATAATGCTGAAACTGGTTCTGCCCTAGCCATCTTACCTCTTGAGGCATGTACTAACCTTACTGGCAGTGTTTCATCTTCTGTATGCAGTGTATGTCTTACCATATCACCGCCTTGGTTTCTCTCAGCTACAATCCTGTCAGCTAAATGCTCATGGTATAACTCTACAGCCTTAGATGCCCACTGTTGAGGTGTATAACGACCAGTATGATCCTCTAGGACATAAGCTGTACCGTTCACATCTACACCAGCTACAACAATACCTGTCATGTCACTTTCAGCATTAGAGGTAATAGCCGGGTCAATAGCAACAACAATACGATTAAGGGTTGGAACCTGATCTTTCTCTATCTCACACTTAGCTAGGAGACCTCTTGACCATAATGCACCAGACGCTTCGTCAAGTATTTCTGCATATAACTCTTGCCTCCCAAGGCGTGTACCTTCATAGGTCTTCCTGATGGCGTCGATAAAAGTATCAGCGAGATTAGCAGAATTGTCATAAGTGCTGCCCCTAGAGACAACCGTCTTTTCGTCATCAAGAATAGTCCGTATTAGCTTAGTTGTCTTAGGTGTAGTAGTAACAAAAGATACTGGGCGTCTACCTAAGCGTAACCCAAACTGAGCCATGTCCCAAGTCTCTTGAGCGTTTCTCCAAGCACAAAGTTCATCTGCCCACATTGAATAAGCCTGTGGTCCCCTAAGTCTCTCCGGGTCTTCAGCACTAAAGAATACAGCCTTAGAACCATTAGCCCAAGTCATTGTATTGTTAGTAGGGGACCAAGTAGGGAAGCCTAACTCTTTTCCTCTGTAAGTCTTATCATTCTTATGACAGACATTCATTAGTCCAGAGTCACCTTCAACCATAACCCTACGAACATCACCCTTAGTTGGTGCTACACAGTGAACAATACGATCATTCTTCATAATTCTGTGTCGTACCCACTCAGCACCAGCCCTAGTCTTACCCCAACCACGCCCAGCTAATGCTACCCAGATATTCCAGTTACCATCAGGCTCTAATTGATCAGGTCTAGCCCAAAACTTCCAATCGTACTTAAGTTCTTCAGCTTGCTCTGGGGAAAGGGACGACAAAACATCAGCTACCTCTGAGTCAGGTAACTTCCTTAAGTCATCAGCCGTTATCCTACTGATTAAGGCCATGCGGTTATTACTTTACCTTTTCTTTCTACAAAGCTAAAGTATTTCTCTATCTCATGTATGTAATCTTGTGTAGGTCTGTTTTCTTGCCAACCCTTAGTAGTTTGCCTTCCAACCTTCTTTTTATCACCTTCATACACAGAAAAGAAAGCCTTAAGTGAGGCTTTAGAGCAGTCCTCTATTATACTTGCCCTTATATCATATTCTTTTACTACATTAAGAACATTGCTGCACACAACAATATCTACGCTACCCTCGCCTAAGTACTTCATGGCCCAATAATTGACCTCTTCTGGCTGATTGTAGGGATCGTAACCCACACAACCATCAGACACTCCTTCTAAGTAATCTAGCCCCTTGCTGTATTTACCACACCCGTAGTCTAATACAAAATAACCGTTTAAGCTATCTGCAACATTCTTGTGTAGAAACGGTAGTTGGTTTACACTTGTATTTGCACTGTCTATGGTCTGTTCGGGTATCATGTAACTACATGCTCCTCATAAGTTCGGGGTTTTCTAACAACAGGTCTAGTTGGGGATGATTAATGTGCTGAAATTCTATGTCACAAAAGTTACCACAATCAGGCATAATAATCTTCTGTCCGTGGCCTCTGCTTGGGTCTATCTCATCTAGGAACTCTCTATTTTTCTGACAGGTACGATCTAGTTTTCTCTCTAACAAAGACATTTTTTCAAATACCTCTGGAAAGTCAACCCTTATCTTGTTCCAATAACCAATTCCGCCCTTTACGCAACCTATGCAGTTGTTATTACTGTACCCTAGAGTGTACATGGCAGGGATGTCTATGTTAACCTGTTGGAGTAAATGTAAGCATTCTGGCTTAGTAATCTTGTTTTCTATGAGAGGGAAGATAGGTTTAGCACCCGGATTCTGCTCTTTAAATCTTATAGCCCTATTTATTTCTTTGGGGTTATACTCAAACCCAAATATTTGACCGTCAAACTCAAATTCTTTCTCTACACTCTGCCTTACCTTTTTCTTCAATTCGGTAGTACATCTAGCCCCTGCTGGACCATTTAAGTATTTAGTCTTTTCTACAACCTCAAAGTGGTCTTTGTACTTAGGAGACCTTCGTACTTGTATCTCACAACCATACCAATCCTCACACTCACTCTTAAACCTAGAGTTATCTTTATGTGCTGTATCTATGGCAAAGTATATGGGAGTTACGTTATCAACACCAAACTCATCTATAGCTAATTTTACAGAGACCGCACTAGTCGCTCCTGCGCTCCACCAAGCTACTATCTTCCGCACTGTCATCAGAGTTGTTCTTTCCTAGTCGGGTCATAATCTCTTCTACAGCGGAGCGGTCTTCCTCTTCTTCACTACCAACTTCCCGTTCCTCAACAGTGTTAGTAGGAGACCAACCTCCCTTACTTCTTAAGTACAACTCAGCAGCTTTAAAATCCCCAGCTAACGCTTGTTCAACGACAACATTACCAATAGCTGATGTAGTATCAAACTTAACCTCAGCTATGTCCCCACCATACAACTTATAGAAAGTAGCTGTGGAACTAGGAGCATGAGAATATTTCTGTATGGATGCCATAATATCCTTAACTGACACACCACTACTGATGCCCTTACGAACATGCTTACCTATAATAGCACTATATGGTAGTTTCTCTGCCATGAACTCTGAACATCCTTCAGTTCCGTACATGATGACTAATACATCACAAATAATAATACAACAACAATAAGTATAACTCCCTCAATCATCGGCATGATCCCATCCTGTAATTCTAACTTGTCAGTGTTCATCATGGTTGACTGAGGGAGAACTTCATATTCACTACAACATAGTTAATCCCTAGTATTGTAGCATTCTTTAAGCCTCTCACCTTAAGCTATACACATAAGGTATATACTACCCTATATTCTGTACACTAATACTACTATTATCTAATACTATACTAATGTCTAGTATACAACTCTGGAGAACCTCTTATATATATATAGGCACCTAAAAATGAGTTTGTAAACCTACACTTTTGATATTTCTTGTCGCTTTTTATTAACCCGCCGAAATTAAACGATTCTTTTTTTAGGGTGCGACACTTTGTCCTACCTTCCCCAAAACGTAATTTTACTTCCCCTATTGTATTACAGGGGCTAATTGCTGTTTTGTGACATCTCACCAAAATATTTTTTTATTTTTTCACAAACCAACGGATTCTTGAGTTTTATACCTTATTACTAATTAAGGGTGTGGAGTAATAAATATAACCCAAAGTAAATTTCTTATGTTATAGATATGGGTGGATAACCGCGCCGCTCAAAATTATAACCCATAAAGTATAGGGTCCCATACTAAAGTATATATTGACATACCCCCAATGAAAATAACGAATCACTCCTGGTGTGACATAATTGCAACATTTTAAGCTATTGACACAAGTAATTGATTAGAAACACAAAAGAATCATTGACAAAAGTAATTTCTTGCGCGTGGACAGCGAATCGGCAATGCAATTGATAATCATTTGCAATTAGACAACGGCACAGAATTGAGAATGGCTCGCAAGTAATCACAAGCTAACATATTGAGTCGGTATAATAATACCCCATGCCCTGTAGCTCAATATTAGCGCCATACAAGCACACAAAAGAAATCCCGCCACTAGGGTTAACCAATGGCAGGAGTCGGGCTTGTATGAGGCTATTATCAGGGCCAGTGATACACCGCAAGATAGGTCCATCCTATTATCGTTGCCACGTTAGCAAGCCAGACCAAAGCAAGTCCGATGCGTTTTAGTAATGTTTTATAGCGTTCCATGATTAGAATCCTTTTGGCATGATATAGACAATAGAAGACTCGGGGTATTCTTCCCTAACACATTCAGTCACGTTTTCCACTAGGTCTGGGACGCTAACAGTTACGCTGTACTCTTCGCCCAGTTCGTCAATTAATACTACATGATAATCTATCATTGTGTTGTCGCTTTCCATTTTGCCATTGTGCTGTGTTGTGCTGTTGTTAGTGGGGATATATTGGCGTTACCGTTATCATATAAAAAACTACATGATAAAAACTCTAGCGCGTATATGTCACCATTTGATTTAAGCGCGTCTAGATATTCTTGCCGTTGTTCTAGTATCTCCTTAAATGATGGTTTGACAGTCATTACACCGACTCCTTGAATTTACGTTTACTTGTACCATGTGCGACTATGGCGATGGATTTACCTTTAACCTTTGCGCCAGCACATAGCTTGCAAGATATACAGGTAGTTTTGCGACCAGCCTCCTCACTTGCAGGGCATAATATCTCTTTACCTTTAATAACGCTATCTAATGAAGATATAACTCTAAAAGTACGTTCGCCACGTTGCCAAGCCTGTCTAGCTTGTACGGGTGAATCTGCGCTTGTCATTATGGACTCTGGCATAGGGTTAACTGTGCCGTGTGTGTATGCAGTATGCCCTACGCTTTCACTTAGTAGGCTTTCCCAGATATAGCTTGGAACCGCTGCAGGGTCGCCAAATGTACCGAGTCGAACCATGCGACCTTTACCTATTGCGGAGATTGCATCATGTCCAAATGCTTCTGTATATTTACCTTTTAAATAAGCCTTGTGTTTCCCTAGTGGCGCGTGAGCTAGAGTCACATAACACGTTCTATTAGTCGCTTGACCTTTTGCGTTATTGTTTGGCGTGCCTCTATGTATACACGAGCCGCAATAAGATGCATCGGAACCATTGCGCGACATTGTAAGCGGGTCGCAGTCTTTACCTGCATTGTCTGCGTGTAGTCCATCAGCTTGAATAAACGTCTGTACCATATCGCCAGTTTTAGAGTTTCCACTATTAGACTGCGCCCAAACCACAATAGGCGAACCATCAAATAGGCTTGGACCTCTGTATATTGTGTAAGTTACGTTTGCCATAATTCAGACTCCTTGTGTATTAAACGCCACGGCGTCGATTCCGCTGGCTCTATATTCTTGCGCTAATTCCTGCGCTTGTTTGATTGTCATTAAGATGAATCCAGATACTGGGACAAATTGTTGAGCGATTGTGTCGCGGGTGGCGATTGTGTATGTTTGAAGGTCCATATTCCGACTCCTTGTTTGTGTTGTTATATGGAAAGAGTTGCGAGTTTATCAAGGATAGCGCAAGCGATCCAAGGTCCTACAGGCAATGTGATAACAAGCGATGCCATTCCTAGTGGTGCGGGTATAATCAATGCAATAATAAAAGGAGAGGCAACAAAAGTACCAAAGATTAAACCGATTATTGTGAGCTGAATAAGTGATTTGAACATTGTATTTTTTCCTTGTGTTGTTTCGTTGAGCCGATCAATAAACATGATTCGCCATAGAGTCAAACAAATAATTTCACATAAATAAAGAGTCTTTAACTGGTACAAAATACCTATACCAATACTAAACCAATTCCCAGCAAGGTATCGAGTCGAAATTTCATGACCTGAGCATAGTCAAACGCGAGTCGGGCTTCTATGGGGCTATTTTTGGGCTTTCCGTCGATTTGATCTGAGTGCATAGCAGCCATGCGCCAGGAGCATAGGTAAAACAAGTGATCTGGACCTATGCAAGAAACACATAGCAGCCATGCGTTTGGAACATACCTAAATTATCGCTTGCAATCAAATAAAATCTATGCTCTAAACGAATCAGTCAAT
>Ga0208792_1000337_pt1 | contig 18812 bp, 26 predicted proteins | sample 14_taG_FD_184087 | JGI IMG/M metagenome (GOLD analysis project Ga0208792, IMG submission 184087) | Marine viral communities from the Subarctic Pacific Ocean - 14_ETSP_OMZ_AT15311 metaG (SPAdes) (version 2) | ecosystem: Environmental > Aquatic > Marine > Oceanic | place: Pacific Ocean | collected...
AACCAAAGTCTCTAGCTTTAGATATAATTTCTAATGCTTGTTGTCCTCTAACGCCTATATCAGCTGCTAAACCTAAAGCATGTGTACCAGGTTTTGATTTTTTTCTTTCTACAGGATGATCTGCGCTTCTATAACCAGATGTGATTTTGAATGGGAATCCGCACTCTGTTCTTAGTGCTTGTAGTTTGTCTATAAGTTCATGTTCTATTTTATTTTCGCCAGTATGCTTACATGCAAATTCTTCTAACGTAAAATTCTTCCAACTCATTTTGATACTCCTTTAGTTTTTTCAAATGTTCTTAATCCACCAAGTCCTAGCATACCCATTAATACAGTCATCAGCGAACCCATGTCAAAACTTGGTAAGTCAAATGATAGTCCAGCTGCTGATAGTCCGAATATAATAATAGGCTGTAATAAAAAGTGGTACAGCATAGCAATGCCGCAAGTCCACCCCACAAAGGGCCGCCAGCCTGCAACGAATAAGGATCTATGTCCAGCTTCAATCTTGTTGATCTCAATCTGTGCCATATTCGCTTTATGTAATTCTGTTTTAAGTTCATGGTTAAGCTTTGCTTGTAAGTCTTTATCAGGTACTAATTTGCCAACTATGTCGCTGACTGGACCTATTAGTTTATCAATCATCTTTTTTATGTAGTTTTAAAAAATACTCAGCATCTACTAATGCTAATGGTTTTGTTCTATTTCTTTTAATTATAACCAAAGGTTCGTAATCTTTACAGTTCTCTTGTGATTGTTCGTATGCCTTCCATACATTTACAGCTTCTTGATTTTTACACTCTACTGAATATGGAAATTGTTTGCGAGATTGCACGCCCATGATGATATCTTCACCATTAGAACCCATTGGTCTTGATTCTAAATCTTCTGGATCAAATCCTAGTAGCTCAACAAGTTTGTCTACTACCCATTGTTGCAAAGCTCTCCCTTTGGCTTTTGCAGATGATGGTTTCACTTTTTAGTTTTTTTTACTTTTTTCTTTTTAGGTGGTCTACCTACTTTAGATCCGTATGTTCCTTTACCTCTTGGCATAATTACTCCTATGTTGTATAAATAATCAAAGGTTTTTCTTTGCCCTTAACTTTTATTGGTTTCAGTAATTTTAACTCAATTTTAGATTTATTTGCAGTAGATTCACCGATCAATATATCTACACCCACTTCTTTCGTTGCTGACTCTAATCTTGCAGCTGTATTTACACAGTCACCAATAGCAGAATAATCAAACCTAGTATCACTACCCATATTACCAATAACAGCAGTTCCTGTATTTACGCCTATACCTATAGCTATAGGTTCTGATAATTCTTGTTGTAATTGTTGTATAGATGTTTTTATATCTTGCGCACATGCTATAGCTCTATCTTCATGGTTATCTAAATCTAATGGTGCTGAGAATATTGCCATAGCTGCATCACCAATAAACTTATCTACCATACCGCCGTGTGCTTGTATGCAACGCACTTGTGCAGTTAATACCTTATTCATAATTTCAGTAACTTGTTCTGGCTCTAACTTTTCACTTAAATTTGTAAAACCTCTAACATCTGTAAATAAAAATGTTGCTTCTTTTTTCTCACCACCAAGTTTTAACAAGTCAGGATTGTTTTGTAATTGTTTAACTTGTCTCGGATCAAGGTAATGTTCAAACTGTTTTTTTATCTGTTGGCGTAATTTATATTGTTTTTTGTAGCTTAAATACAAAGCAATAGTAGAAACTAGTATTTGAGAGATGAAAGTCCATGAAAAATCCAACAAAATACCTTTCTGAACGCTAAAAACCCCTGAGAAGCCTGTGGTGAAGAGCAAAATTACAGCGAGACTTATGCCCTTAGCTATACTGAGATAATTAATTACAAGCCACGTCAGCGACACAAAAATTCCTAAAATTAAAATTTCGGCTAATAAATGCCAATCAGGAATCCTTGGTGAATTTTCTATCAAGATTGACTCAGATAATGCTGCTTGAATTTTGTGTGGTTCTAATAATCCAGTTGGAGTTGCGATTTGTGGCATGATGCCTGGAGCAGTTACGCCAACAAATACAAACTTACCAGCAACATCCATTTCTTGTAAATTAGTTTGTGGTGTATCTACCCAACTGATCCACTTACGACCTAAACTGTCGGTAGCAACTGGTGGTAATCCTTTGACTCTAATTTCTTCTATACCAAGGTCATTGGTTTTTATAACGTATGTTTTTGCATCTACCAATGCTTTTAATACTTCTGTGCCAAACGCAGGTACATATCCATCTGGTGTTCTTAACAATAATGGTATTCTTCTTACTAAGTTGTCTACATCAGTTGGTGCAGTTGCAATACCTTCCTGTGCATAAGTTGTTAATATCTTTGTATTTTGTATGACACCATTTGTAGTCATACCACCTACATCATCACCAAGTATGACAGTTCCTGTTGTTGGCGGATAAACACCATTAGGATTTTCAAACATTGCTAATATAGAAGTGCCATACTTTAATGATTCTGCAAAGTATTTGTCACCACCTAAACGATCTGGTTGTGGGAATCCAATAACATAACCTACACCTATAGCACCTTTAGCAATTATCTCTGTATGTATTTCACCTAGTCTTTTTCTAGGTAACGGCCAACCACCTTCGTTAGCTATATCTTCTTCTGTAATATTTAGAATAGTAAAGTACCCAGAAGGCTGTTGCTTTGGTACTAAATAATCAAAGACTTTTAATTTTAATATTTCTGTAGGCGTTGACTGATATAACAAAGGCAATGCTAGTATTATAAGTATGATGAATAGTAGTCGTTTCATTAATCACTCTGTGTGATCTTAATTATACTACCAGTACCGCCATTTACTTTAACCACCTTTGATGCACCATCTTGTATAAAGATAACTGTATAACTAGAAGATGAATCTATGTCTACCCTTGCAGTATCATTAACACTACGCATAAGTGTTAAAACTTCACCAGTCACATACGATGTGATTTGTGTGTTTAAGTCTTGACCTAAGCTTGTACCAACTAGATTAATTGTTGTTGCATCCTGTGCTAACTGATCCTCTTCTTGTATTTCTTGTAATGCGTCTATGACATCAAGTAAATCTTCTAAGAAGTTCACATCAAGATAGTTTATATCTAGCTCTGTAAACTCTAGTTCTTGTTCTGCATCTAATAAATCTTCTTCTAAATAATCTATATCAAGATCATCAAAGTCTAATATATTTTTCTTTTTTGTTTGTATAGTTTCTTCTATAGCTTGCTCTTGTTTAGGTGGGTTTACGATAAGCATGTTATCTATTAGCTCTAGCGTTAAGTCTAGTATGACTGGCGTACTTGGTGACTTTTCATATACATCTACAGTTGTAGCTTCATAGGGTTTATTAAGCGTAACTGTACCCATAGCTGTAGTTACTAGTATTTCACCACTAGATAAACCATTGATATCAGGTAATAGTATTAATAAACTGCGACCAGTTTCATCTACAGTTACAGTGAAATCAGTACCTCTTATAGCTATATTCGCTGTAGGTGTTTTAAGATCTATATTATTTTTATCTATCTTATTTAGGCTACCTGTAATAAATCTAGCTGTGCCAAGACCAAAGGTAATAGCCATTTTAGATTTGCTGGGGTTAGGATCAAAGATATATTCGTCAATAGTAAGTTGCGAATGTTCAGTCAGTTTTACTTTAGAATCATCTAAGAATGTAATAGCCATACGACCATTAGATGTAATGGCTTCATCATTTTGTTGTATATCAAACGACTCTGTAGCTGTGTATGGCTTATCTCTTACAACCTGTGCTGAACCAGTCAGCTCAGATATATTGCCTACATCAACAGCTGGTTGTTGTTCCGCCGTCGTTTTGAACGACGCAAACAGTACCGCTAGACCCAGTAGAATTGATCTGTAGCCAATCAGCAGCAAGCGTTGATGATTGTATGATGTTAAATGTTCTACTGTTTCCTGTTTGGTCGAGATAGAAGTATCCTCCTGCATATCCACTTCCTGTAAAGTTTACTGTGTTGCTATCCCCATCTACATCAACATAGCTAGTAGCACCATCATAATTAATATCAAAATCAAAGGTATTGCTATCACCATTGATTATCCAATCTAAGTCTAAGTTTTCACTTAATGCGCTTGTACCAGTATCTAACGTAAATGTGTTAGAACTACCTGTTACATCAACATTGTAGTTTGATCCGTCAATCCCATAAGTATCTGTTGGATCTGCTTGTATAGTGAATGTATTACTATCGCCATCAAACTCAAAAAATCCTGTTATATTATTACCATAAATATCACCAAGAAATTTATTGCTGTTACCTATCTGGTTAATATCTAGTGTTAAGTTAAGGCCATCTAAATCAAGCGGCGTAAGTGTACCTGCTATAGAGTTGAGACCACCAATAATGTTAGATGAGCCTAACTGCTCTAGGTCTATGTTTGCAGTTGCGCCTGCTTGCTCTACATATATTTCGTTGTCAGCCGCGAATAGCGGTAAGACAATCGTCATCGCAATCAATTGTTTTAAATTCTTCATAATTCCAATATCCTCTATTTGTTCCTTCTTTTATAGTTTGTAAAACAGCAGTTTCTATCGCTGTTTGTAGTGCTATATTGATTGACTCGTTCCTGACTAAACCGCTCTCTACTTCTACTAGTTCGGTTGAATCACTAATAAAACGAAAGATATCTTGATCTATAGATGCACTTAATATCGTTTTAGTTACTAATACTTCTAGTAATACTTTACCCGTACTCACAGATACAGTACGTAAGGAGATGGTAACTGTATCTTGTTTGTACTGCCTAGACATTCCTATTCCAAGGTATCTAGCTCCAGCACCTCCACTCTTTACGTTACTTTCGTATGATATCACGCCACCTTGCATTATTAAACCCGCAAACATAAGTGGTTGTAATTTGGTATCTTTTTTAAACTCTTGCCTGGTGCTTCTTATGATCTGTCTTTCTTTAGTTACATGATCTAAACCAACTCGCTCTACTACTTCAAAAAAACCATTATGATTTATACCTGCATGTTTTAAGGCTCTAATTAAGTATGCGTCTGGTGCTTGTGTTACTGCTGATGAGAAAGTTGCGTAAGTGCTGTTGCTTCTTCTTTGACCAGTTTGATCTGTAAATGATCCTGCGTAGATAGCTACTACTGGTTTGGCTTTATTGTTTGCTTTTATGTTAGCAAGCTCAGGTACAAGTAATGAACCTATTTCTGGCTTTTCTATTTTTTGTAATGGTGGTAGGTTGTTTTCTAACGGATCTATTATTATTGCGCAACTAGAAAGTAAAGTTGCCAATAGGCAAAGATATAGTCGTTGTATCACCATTTGCATCTGTTATTGTTAAAGTTATTATTCCGTCTATAACATTATACTCTATAGTATTGCCTTCTAACTCTAAAATACCACTAGTGCTTGCAGTTTCACCAAACAGGTTCTCTACTAATTGTCTTGATAGCTGTGCATAGATTCTTGATTCTAAGTTTCTTATAAACCTTGCTAGTGTAGTATTTTCTTTGTCTCTTTCTATTTCATCTTGCAACGCTTTTATCTCTGCTTTTAACGTCATCTTTCTAGTGTGCATTTGGTTTTCTATAGTTAGATAATGTGCAGATGTGCCAACACCAGAGAACGATGGTGACTTAAATTTATGTACCATTTCATCTGCTGATACAGATAAACATAATACTAATAAACTAATCTTTCCTTTTGTCATTTCTTTTTGCTTTAGCTATTTTGTTAGTGTCTATTAACTGTGGAACTCCTAACATAGTTTTAATCATAGTGTCTTGTCTGATAATTTCATTATCTAGTGATCTAACTCTATCTATCAATGCTACTAAAATACCATGTTGTGTGTCTAGTTTTGTGCCTAGTCTTTCTTCCATGGCTGTGAGTGATGTATTAACTTTTTCATCTACAGTATCTAATTTAGTTTCCATACCATCTATGATTCTGTTAATTAGTTTCCAAACAAACATACCTAGACCTATGGCCGCAGCTATAGGAAAACCTAATTCGGTTATCAAGGTAACGATGTCGTTCATTTAGATTGTGTTAGTTTATCTTCTGTTTTTTGGAATGATCGTTCTAAAAATTTATCTATAAGGTAACTTATAAACTTCACTTTCTTTTCTTAGCTGTTTTCTTTGCTTTCTTAAAAGCCTTAGCTGTAGGTGCGCCTTTAGTTCCAGGCTTTCTCATCTTCTCATTAGAACCAGCTTTAATTCTTTTTCTTTTAGCGTGTATATTTGCGTATAGTCCTCTTGGCATATTATCTCCTTATTTTCTTCTTGATTTAGCTCCAGAACATTTCCATCTTTTTCTTGATAGGTTGTTAGGAGTGTTGGGGTTGTTTTGTTTTTTCTTAGATAATCTTTTCTTTATACCTAGACTTCTAGCGCAATATGAATCGCCTTTAGATGTTCCTGGCTTAACCCTTGGTCCACCGCCTTTAGCTTTGCCTGCTTGTCCGTAACTTACTTTTTTACCAGACTTGGTAATCTTTACTTTTGCTTTGCCTTTTCTTGGTGCTACCATTATTTCTTCTTCCTAGGTCTGCCTCTTTTTTTAATGATTGGTTTAGGTTCTAGTAAGTTATCTAACCAACCTGCAACTTTGTTATAGGCATATTTAATCCAGCCTACAATCTTTAGGGTGATCTTTTTAATCCATTCCCATGCTATTTTTAAGTATTTCATTAATGTACCATCCTTTCTTCGTAATAAATTATTTCAGAATCTTGTGTTACTTGTCCACCTGACATTACAGACATAATCTGCATTGCGTGATTTCTGTCCTTCGCTCTAATTTCTTTACCAACATAAACCATGTCATCCACAATTACTTCAATATCAAATATTTTGTGGTGGGACATTGTTTGTAAATAATCCTTGAGCTTGAGCTTTTGCATTTTGTCTTATTCCTTCTCTGTCTCTTTCCATTACTGCGTTGATTTCTGCGATATTAATTTGTGCGCCGTACTTAGCTTGTAGCTCTAGCGCTTTGACTCTAAGTTGTGCCTCTTCAATATCTCTTTGTCTGTCGTCATCCATGATGATTTTCATTCTATCGGTTTCAGCATCGATCATTGCCTTTTGTGCGCTGACCTGTGCCTTCATTGCTTCAGCTTGTGCAAGCATTTCAGCTGCATCTGGCTTTTGTTGCTCAGGCGCTTGCGGAGGCATCGGCGGAACTTCTGTATTGATAAAGCTTTGCGCGTCTTGGAAACCAGCCATCTCTATCATTCTAGTCAAAGTATTAGCGTATTGTTGCATTGACACTAGAGGATTCTGTGGTCCTAGCGTTGCCATGATTTGTTCTTGTTTTTGCGATAATTGTGCTAACACTTGGAACTTTTCTTCGTCAGATGACTTAGATATAGCTACATTTACCACTAAATCCTTGTCATTATCCCAATATCTTGGGTCTACAGGGATAAATTTACCATTCAATCTAAACACATCTTGCGCGTTTTGGTGCTTGATTACCAAGCTATTTACTGTTTTAAACATGGTTTTTAAGCCACCTTCAGCAAAATGTCTGCAAATAAGTTCTACTCTACCTTGTGCGCCACTCATAGTAGCTGATACAGCTGTTGAGGTGCTGGATTGTAGAGCGTCTGCGTTTAAGCCAGCTGATGCTTTGGATACGCCAGTTCTGTTTTCTTTAGCTTCGTCCAAATATCCTAGTACTGGGAACGCTTCTTTACCCACAAACGGCACAGCAAATGGTTGTACCATTCCTGGCGCACGCATCCTAATAGGTTGCCCTATGTCGGTGTTTAGTACATCGTCTATATTTACTTGTCCTTCAACAATACCCATGCGTGGGAAGATTGAATGACCGAGTGAATCTAAAGTGTCACGCATAATTTGTGACTTAGCTGATTGTATTGGTTTAAGATAATCAGCAGGACATGAACCTATAGCTGTGTGCGGTTCTGGATCAGGGCAGAACATACATATTGGTAGCTCATCCCATTGCTCTACGTTTAATATTTCTAAGCCGTTGCCTGCGGTGCAAACTCTGATACGTTCATCAATACCATCGCCATCAAAGTCATAAAACAAGTAATGTTCTATGTATAACACATCTTTACCGCCAGCATCGTTTCTATCTGGGTAGACCATATTGTCAAATGGGTTTCTAGCTTCTTGTTCTTCGTAGCTTTCAGGATCTAACGCACTACCGCCGTAGCCTGCGTATTGTTCTATTTCTTCTTGATCGTAACCCATTGCCACTAAATCAGATACAGATTTAATCATGCGGTGCGCAACGTAAGATGCAGATTCTATATCGCGTGCGTGTCTTGATATTAAAACTTCTTCAGGCGGTATAGATTCTATGCAAACTTGGTCTTTTGGTTTTAATCTTCTAATGGTTAGGTCGTAACTAGCAGGCACTTCTTGGGTGACTTCTTGTTGGCTGATAGGATCAAAAGTTATTATCGTCTCGTTGGTTACTGACTCTTTTACTATCTCAACATTTTTATCTAGTATTAACGCTTGGTAGGATTGCGGATCTAAGTTAGTGTATTCGTGCGTGGTAGCAGTTACTGAATCATCCCAAAACACTTTGACAAAACCAGTCTTTCTAACAAGTGCATCTTTGAATACATCATACAGCACTTGGAAGCCTGGGTTCTTTTGCTGAATAATATAATTAATATAATCAGTTTGCTGTTCGGCTAGTTGGATATCTTCTGGTCCTTTGGGTACAAACTCAACAATCTTCTTAGTACCAAAGAAAGTACGCATGATAGACGGCAACATAAATAAAATGCTTTCTCTAACATCTGTAGATACAAATTCTGACTGTAGTGAGCTAGTGCCTTCTGGCTCGTTACCAAGATAGTATTCTGTGGATTCAGCTCTTTCCGCGCCGACTTGGTGTATAAAATCTTTAGCGTCATCCATCTCGGATTTAATCACGCCGACTAAATCAATAGACTTACTTTCTTCTTCTGAGATAGCCTTGATTTCTTCTTCTTTGTATTGCTTTGCCATAAATTACCCTACTCTGATTATTCTAGATTTTAGTGGTTGTCTGAAATTATAACCTAAAAAGCTAGTGCTTCCACCAAAACTTGCAGCAGAGGATGCCATAGTCAAAGCAAGTGCATCTGCTTTGTCTGGTGATTTAATCCCGCGCTTGCGCATTTCGTCTTTTGATTCTATCTTTATTTTGCCAGTAGAGGTATATTTATACAATGGCGCAGCCAATTCAGCGACAAGATCATCATCACTAGGCAGCCTGCAATCACGCTGCGCCAGCCAATCCTTAATCGCAAACCATAACTCCGCGCGTAGGTTTAAATAATTCTTTTTAGTCGCGGGAGCTTCTGCAACATTAATCCCGCGTACTGGTAAGTTCTGCTCGGCGAGCCTGTCCACCACGCCTGCGCCCAAGCCGATGACATCTACCAATATTTCTTGTGGTTTTTCTATCGCAGTAGATTCATCGTACATATTCTTAATCACACCGCATAACTGCATCAGATCCATAGACTTAAATGACTTGATACTCATCACATGATTACCTTGTCTAACACATAGCGCGGAGTTGTCACCGCCGAAACGTGCGACATCTAATCCCCATATAATCGGCGCGTTAGCTGTAAGTGATACATCCCTATCGATAGCAGCTTTGACTAAGCTCATTGGTATGACTGTATCGTCATCCGCCGATGGAAACTCGCCCATCACCTCCACGCGCGCGACTGTGGAATCTTCGCCGTACTGCTCAATCATCGTTTGAAAGAGCTTTTGGTCTGTGCCTTCGACTGTGCGCGAGTCTATTTGTTCGTTTTTCCAAAAGGATTGTTTAGAGTTAAAGCTATCGTAGAATGGCCCTGTGTTTCGGCGCGGGTTGGAAAAAGTAAACCAGTACCTATCGCGCGTGGGTTCGGAGAAGAACCCTTCGCTGACGGAGTAGATGGGCGCGGGAATACCCGATGCTTCATCCATAATCAAACATACGCCGTATGATGAGTGGATACCTGCAAACGCATCTGGGTTTTCCTCGCTCCATAACTGCGCTTGCGCGTAGTAATAACCAGTATCTATCTTGAGGTCATTAATTAGCGCATCTTCAAACCATTGTGCGGGTTTTATCGTGGTAGCTGTTTTGGTGAACCAATGTGAGTTGATAGCGAGCGTGAGCCATTTACCTAGCTCCGCCCATGTTCTTGATCTGAGCTGTTGTTCGGTGTTAGCGGTAACAATAATGGTTGACCCCAGGCGCGTGGAGAGCATCCATAGAATGATCCATGCGACTAGTGCAGATTTACCAATACCACGACCAGAGGCTACGGCTAGTCTAAACATCTCTGGTAAATCTAATACATTGTTTCGCTCAATGTGTATTGCCATTTCTCGCAAAATTTTTTCTTGCCACTTTCTTGGTCCTTTAAACTCTTCAAGGGGGGTGTCTTTCTGTCCCCATGGGAATACATACTTAACAAAGTTTACTGGGTTGTCTTTGATTGGTCCTGACCATAGTTCGGTCATCAATTCCTTTTCTAGTTTTACACCATATTTCATATTAAAAAAAAATTAAAAAATTTTAGTTGAGTAGTTATACATATATCACCACCGCCACATCGCCGAAGGGGGGGTTAAATGCGATTTTTTGAGAGCTTGCATTAGTTAAAAAGGGAGTTTTAAAAAACTATGCCCGCATCTAACCCCGTTAATCATTCTCGCCCTCGCTAGCGCTCGCTGTTGGCGCTTGCGTGCGCTTGGGTAGCGAGGTCGGGCGATGGTCTATGATCCTAGAGCGCGCGCTGGTGAGAACATTCTTAAGATCTAAATTGTAATTTACTTCCTGGCGGTCCGCCCAGTTATCTGGGTCGCGGTTTTTGAGAAAGAAAATGGCTGAAGTTTCTTTGCCATCCATCGCGTTTTCAAAAACTTTATTTGCTACCAGTTGCACCGCTTTGTATCTTCCTTTTTTTATAGCGTGCGCGAATTGCTCATTACGTTTCTTTTCTCTGGTAATTGTTGAGATGTTTACATTAAGTAAAGTAGCTATTTGGCTTTCATTTAAGCCATCTCCAGCCCATGCGCTAATCTGTTTATAGTCTTCTTCTGTAAGACTTGCTAACTTTCTTTTTCTACCTGGTTTTCCCTTTTCCATGCTTTATTTTAGGTTATTTTGCACATTTTAGGTAATAAATTGCACATTTTTACATATATATTGTTGCATATTGGGTGAATATATGCATAATGAGTATTGTAAGGTAATTAAATCTTACATACTTTGGAGAAGTAATTATGAAAAACTTAATTAATAAACTACTAAATAGAACTACCAAACAAAAAGCTTGGCATGGTTCATATCTAATAAACCATTTCTTAAAAAACTAAAATGGATCAAGTAATAACAATAATATTATTAGCCTTGTTCATGGCCTTTTGTATACACGGCGCATATTTAATAATTAAAGATAAGGAGAAAAACAACCATGAAGATTGATAGGCGCAAGATCCCGCAACACTTAAGACATTTAACCAATAAACAATTAGATTTGTTAATACAACTATTTAAGGCAAGACTATGACATTTGACCAGGCACTAGCAAAATACAGGGCGCACATGGTAGACAATGGAATAACTGGCGATTATGCCTACATTTCAGAAGATGCCTCTAAAACGGACGGACAGGGCGCGTGGTTACTTATTGATACAGATAAGGATAAGATAGCCTATGTAGACAAACATGGCGTTACAAGGCTTTAGAAATGACCAGAGAGGAATTATTAAGAGATATACGGCAAAAATACGGCTTAAACCAGAACAAAGGGTGGAAAAGTAGACTTACCCTGGAAAAAATACTCAAGATCGTTTCTAAAGATGACCGCGAGAAAATAATGAAAGCATATAACCTAAACCAAAAGGATTAACATGAGCGTAATACACAACGAGCAACAACTAGAAAATATATACGATGAAGTTGTTGAAATGGATAACAAAGGATTATTAGAAATAGAAATAACAGATATAGCAATTAACCAAGGCTTACATCAAGATGATGACCGCGATGAAATATTACAGTTAATAGCTGAATCAATTGTAAACGACCAGGAGTAACCATGACAGGAAAAGGCTCACGCCCTCGCCCAATACCAGACCGCAAAAAATACGAAGCGGAATTTGATCGTATATTCGGCAAGCGCGCAAAGAAAAAAACAACCAAAGAGAAAAAAGACAAGAAATGATACAATAAGTTTGAACTAGTGAGAGTTCTATTATCTTCTCCAAAGATAAAAGCTCCCCCTGTATAGCTCTCGCTAGTTCCTTGCGCTCCCGCCCACGCGCCGAACCAATCAAAGCAAATCCACTAACCCCACCAACAAAAAATGCTTCTTCCCACCAGGTTGAGACTTCCGCAAGCGCTTCTGCTCACCCTCTAGCACACACCAAAGCACCTCTTTTTCAATCAACTCAGTCATAGCGCGCCCTGATGTTTTCCTATTCACCCCAGTCATCTTTGCATAATAACTAATCGCATCATGCGATGACCATGTTTCATACCGCCACCGCTCGCACACCGCCCACATAATCAGCTTCGCACTGACTGACAAATCCGTTCTCCCGCACTCGCGCCTAAACCATGCCCACACCACCCCGCGCACTCGCGAGAAGTCACCATCCTTCCGCGCAAGCGCTAAAGGTATAAATACTCCCGCTCTATCGCTTGGGTTTTCATGCGTGGTGATCCACCAATGATTCTTGTCTATCGTTTTAAATCTTTTCATCTTCTTTGCTTCTCTCTACCTTCGTTTCTTTTCATGGAAGCTGAACCCCCTCAAGGGGTTCGCTTCCTATATCATATGACTATGATATGGATATATGGGAGTGTCTTACTCAAGTTATGTCCCTATCTTACCCAAGGTATGTCCCTAACACTCCCATAGTATGTCCCTAACACTCCCTATGGTTTATTTCCATATTTTGTAAAATATGAGCAATTACATCTACTGTCCAGCCGTTTCCGAGCATCTTATAGCGCTGAGTATTTGATACATGATTAGTATAATCATCTGGAACTGTTTGTAATCTTTCGCACTCAATCGGGGTGAGCTTTCGCCAATAAACCTCTTGCTCATCTCCGACATTAGTTCTTGATGCAAATTCTCTTGTTAAAGCATGGGACTTACCATCAACATGAAAAACCCTATCTTGCATATATGGTTGTTTGCCACTTGCTTTCTTACTTGGATTTATTTGATTTGGTTTTCTTTTATCCACCATTACTTTTGGTTCTCTATTTCCACCAGTGCAAGCATTAAGAGTTGGTGACTTACCATCTTCTGAATAGACTCTTTTTAATATATCGTGACCATTAATATCTATAGCTTCACCAACCTGGATTGGTTTTTGTGGTATTCCTGTAGCACCAAATGTTCCACCCTTCCTTCTATCATTTTCAAAATTAGCACGAGAAGATTTATAGTATTGCGCTTTAATGGTTTGTGACTTGTCGGGTATATCAGTAAGATCATCTACAAGTTTAGTTTTATCAACTGCAATAACGCCATAAGGAACGCCTTTGTGCATATTTGCTGTTAAACAATTAGACTTTTTGCTTTCATGTTTTATGTAATGTTCGGCTCTTGTTTTGCCACCCGACCATTTCTCGCTACCTCTATTCATGTAAGCAATTGCTTTTTCAGATAATCCATCTATCTCTTTATTTTCTAATATATCTCTTAAAACCATGCCTCTTTGTTCAGGCTGTTCAACTCCAGGTATATTTGTCCAATAATATCTGACTCTGTTTTGTGCTGATACTAACGCTGAATTAATCATTATTGGCTCTACTCCCATGTGTTCAGAAATAATATCCAAATATTCTTTTTTCATTCTTACGTTTTCTAATAAAAAATATTTTGGTTTTAATTCTTTCACACATCTAACAAACTCAAAAAACAATGCAGATCTTGGATCATCAAAAGCCAGTTGTTTACCAGCAAAACTAAATCCTTGACATGGACTACCACCCATAACCAAATCAATGTTTGGTAGCGTTGAGGTATCTAATTCAGTCACATCACCAACTTGTATAATATCTGGGTAATTAGCTTCACTAACTTTCATAGCATACTTATCAATCTCACTAGCATAATAGTTATTAACCTTTATGCCTAAACGCTCCAGGGCAATACGCCCACAACTCATACCATCAAATAAACTTAATACATTCATAATTTTCTCCTAAAAATTGTCATATAACTTAATTGGATTTTGTAATTCTTCTAATAATTCAAGCACGCCATCTTTCCTAAATAATGTTTTGGTTTCATAGTCAACATTGCCAGAATTAGATTTAACAAGTGCAGCTTTTACCACCGCCATGCGATCATTTTTCACGCGCATTTCCTCACAGATTCTTTCGCAATCCTCCGCGCTCGCCAACCACATAGCAATTGCCCACCTCACGCTATCAGTAATACTTGATGCGCCTCTGATCTCCGCTCTATGACTCATAGCATCATCACTATCATTTGCTAACGCTCCTTTATTAAGATGATGTACTGTGAGCGTGCAACACTTCAATCTAGCGCTGATGTTTGCGCAGTAAGATCCCCAAAGCTGTCCCGCCTCATTACTACTTGATACATTACCAGTTGTAAATGCTTGTAGCGGATCAAAACAAACCAACCTTAAATTTGGTATTGCTCCTAACTCCTCCACCAGCTCTTGCGCGATAGGAGTAACCCCTTCTTCTCGCATCAATATCATTGGTTCTTTCTGCTCTGGGACTGGAAACACATAGACATCATATGAGGAGTCGAATCGCTTGCCTTTAGGATCAAGCAGATCTAAACGCCTATGTATTTCCATTAAATCATCTTCAGCACAAAAAATTACTGTATTACCACGCTGTTTTACATCTTTACCCCACCACCTGCCTCCGCACGCCACAGACAATGCTAGCTGAATGATACTAAGTGACTTACCCACGCCACCAACTGCCGCTAATATGCCTGGCTTGGCTATAGGTATCAATCCATCTACTAAAAATTTTTGTGGCTCTGGCTTACCTACTAAGTTTCTAACAGCGTACTTTTGTATGCCTAGCTTATGCTCCATGAGTTCAGCTTTAACTTTATCTAAACCATGTTTAAGATACAGATCATTATAATCACCGCGCTCGCTCGGTAGTCTCACCGCACAGTTAATTACAGCACTCGCGCACTCTTGCGCCTTCTTCTCACCAACACCATTATCATCATTATCAAGCGCTAAAATAAATCTAGCACCTGTTAGCTCGCGCAATTTAGAGGCTGCATCTAACACAAAGTTAGCACTAAATACGCAAGCAACAGGAATTTGGGTAGCTTCATAAACTGAAGCAGCAGTTGAGTAGCCTTCAACTAAAATTAATTTTTCTATATTTTTTATTTCTGCAAAGCTAGTACCAATTAAAAATACATTGCCTTTGATTTCTGATGCAGATTTGAATCTTTTGTTGCCTTTTTTATCAATAGACTGTAGAGAACGAAGCTCGCCTGATGTAGAATACACAGGAACAATTAAGTTTCCATTTAATTGCTTCAACCCATAACTTTTAACTTTTTTACTTGTGAGATATTCATGTTCAGTAGCCTCGTGGCATATATTCAGTCGTTCTTTTGCCTCCACAGCAACTTCGTCTTGTCTCAGTTTCCTTTGCTCTTTCGCTTTTTTAGATGCCTCTGCCATCTGTTCATGTAAAGCTTGCTTGTCTACTACACTAAGGCTATTAGTATCTACCGAACTCCATTTGCCTTCAAAACCAGTCTTCCAGTTACCATAGGTACAGAACATGTGTTTACCTACACGGTTTACCACATAGTAACCACTACGCTGTCCACGTGTGTCGGGTTTACTGTTTGTTGCATGAACTGGCACTCTGATTATGTCGCCAGTTATTTCTAAGAAGTCTACAAGCAATCCCTGTGCTTGCATCTCGTTTATTAAATCGTGTGTACTCTTTCCTGTACTAAAACCTAAGTCGTTATAGAGTACGTCCTTTTTCAGGTACTTTGTTAAATCCATTTGCAGCTCTCTGGTCATCTAACTCGGCTTGCACGTTCGCCCAGTTTAGATATTCTCTAACAATAGAAGCAAAGACTCGTTTTCTGTTCTCCCTATCCCATTGATGTAATGGTTTGTCTTCCTCTTTGTATGTTAAATCTAAATATAAATCTTTGGTTTGTGCTATAGAGTATTCAATACCATCATCATTTAATTGTGCTTTGTTAGGTAGCCTTTCGCCATCACTAATCTTTTTTAAATGATCCATACTGCACGCACCAAGCCAATGTTCTCCATCTTGTTTCAAAAAAGGGCCAGCTGGACGCTTACAATAAGCGCACAGCGTTGGCCTACGTTTAGCATCAAAATGGTACGTCATCATCATCAGCTACACTTGATCCCATTGCTTTAAGATCAGCCTCTGATGGACCAGCTTGTATTGGTTTTTCGCTAACAACTTTTGGCTTTGCATCAGTTGATTGCCAAGTCTTTCCCCAATCCTCGTTAATTTTTAGATACCCGTTCTCATCTTTTATAAGTTCAGCAGATACGCTTTTACCCATAAATGCAGTTGATGTATCTTTAGGTGGTTCTTTAATACCCATAGCTTGCGCCATAAGTAAAATAGATTTAATACCACTATCAACATACTTAGGATTGTCATGTCCTACTGTAAAGGTATGGTTAATTCTTATACCAGAATCACCAACCTCAAAATACATCTTGCACCCGCGCCAGCCGTTTCTACCTTCCACTAACGCTTCGTCCTCACCTTGCCAATGCAGAACATGCCTGCCTGGCTCTACTTGTCCTCTGCCTTCACCGACAGAATCAACATTATAATTTGTCAAATCCATAATTTACTCCTTTTTTAAATCCAACATTTATATTCAACGCAGTCATCCTCTTTAGATCCACAATAGTTACAATAACCATCTGTATACTGTGGATCATCACCAGGATCAAACTCGTTATACTCTAATAGCAATATCTCATTCATTTCAACATCTGCTCCCTAATCGCTTGCCAATCAAAAGGCATCTCTGCATCTAAGCCAAATCTATTTTTAGCTTGGAAGCCAGGTGTTTCTTGTGTGAAGATAGTTCTATCACCTTGTTTTAGTTTAGTAGTCATGCCACCGCCTTTGCCTTTTACTTGGATAGTACCTATCTTGTAGTTAGCAAAAAATACAGCATCACTATGCTCTATGATTAAATCAGCTGCTTTTCTATGCAGTTTAATCTGATGTCTATCATGTGGCTCGCTTGATGGATCTTCATATCTTTTTACTTCGTTATGTGCGATTTGTAGAATAGTAAATCCTTTTGCTCGCAACTGATTAAGTAAAGCAAGATACTCTTTCCAAGTCTCAAGACAAGCCGCATAGCCTTTTCCGTAAGCTGGTGCAGAGATATCTGGCCAACCATTCTTAAGACATACATGTTCATGCATCAATGTTTCTAACCAATCTAAACTATCTATGACAACAGTTTTGTATTCACTATCATCATTGATTAATGCTCTTAAGTTATCTTCAAACTCAGTGTATGTACTAGCCACAGGAAAGTGTGGACATTCTATTTTACCGATACCATCTTCGGCTTGTACTATGATTGCTTTATTCATAGTTGCGCCAAAGGTTGTCTTACCAATACCACCTGGTCCATAAATAACCATGATTGGTGGTTTTAGTTTAGCCTTTTGTCTTATGTTAGCTAGACTCACTTAGACACCTCTATCTTAGGTTCATCAGTTGGCTCAACGATTTGCTTCATACGAGCCTCGTAAGATGCAAGTAAAGTATTAAGATCATCAATATCGTTTTGTGCTTTCACAGTAAACTCATCTCTGACCTGTCTCTTTTCTTGCCATCTAGCCATCAATCGCTTTGCTTCTTCTGGTAACTCAGAAAGCTTATGCTCTTTACCATCTTCAGTAAATTTAATTGTTGGCTCTTCAACATTTTCTGTTTTATTTTCTTCAACCATTTTAGTCTCCCTTTTGGTTTTGTTTATAGGTATCACATACTTCTTTAGCATTACACCAACGGCATCCGTCTTTGCTGTAGTTGTATGTGGGTATTTCTTCAAAGCAAGCATCAGCTGCTGGCTTTAAAGTTTCATAGGCCCATTCAACTAAATTAATAGCTGATATGGAATATGATCTGATTGGACCATCTTTATGCCAACCTCTTGGTTGCACGATAGTCATTTGAACTGTGCAGTCATCGCCGTATCTAGTTAATGCACCTAGCGCATAGATACGCATTTGTGGGTTGTCTGCTTCTACCGCCCACTTACCTGTTTTTAAATCTATTATTTCTATGGTGTCTTTACCAATAAGAATAGCATCTGCTGTACCCCATAAATCTTCGTGTATCTCTGGCATGTTTACCTTTTCTTCAATCAATGGTCTTTTGATATCCAGCTCTTGTATTCTTTGATCTATGTAATCAACATAACTATTAGCGCAGTCAATCATCTCTTGATCTACAGTTATGTCAAAATCTTCTACATGATGTGTAGTACCTAGATAATACTCTTCTATGGTTAAGTTATTGAGTCTACCTTTTAGTAGTGTCTCTACCATTTCGTGAATCAATGTACCAGTAGCAGCGGGTATGCCTACCTTATATTCTACATCCATGCTCGCAAGTAATTGTGGCATACCTGGACATGCCATCCATATCTTTGCAGCTGATGGACTTAACTTAGCGTGTGCCATGGACGGAAATGTAAGAGTCTTGTTCCATTCTCTTC
>Ga0208792_1000343_pt1 | contig 18537 bp, 15 predicted proteins | sample 14_taG_FD_184087 | JGI IMG/M metagenome (GOLD analysis project Ga0208792, IMG submission 184087) | Marine viral communities from the Subarctic Pacific Ocean - 14_ETSP_OMZ_AT15311 metaG (SPAdes) (version 2) | ecosystem: Environmental > Aquatic > Marine > Oceanic | place: Pacific Ocean | collected...
CTGTAGGGTACCCCCCCCTCCGAAGGCGAGCGTTATGTGTATATATATGTCCCCCGCAAAAAAAAATTATGACGATACATAAGATCAGACCTGACGTAGAAGACCTCATAGAAGCTCATATAAGGCATTCTAAGGACTTTATTGTCATTTCTATAGGTGACCTAGGGGTTGAGGTAGGAAGTACGCTTAGAAGTGAATCTGAGGTGTTTTATCTTGAGTTAGCAAAAACACTTGTAATGAAAGATTGGTTGAGGGATGATAGTAGCGTGGAGAATTAAATGATAAGTCTTAATACGGATGAACCTGTGAGTGATGCTGATTACGAATTGATTGAAGCTTTTTGTACGGCTTTAATTGATAAAGACTTATACGCGATGAAAGAAGTTTTGTATGTGTTAGATGAGAAGATGTTTAGTGAGTGTGTTTGTTTAGAAGAAGAATGTATATGCGGTAAGTGGTAAGGAAAATGGTAAATGGCTAAGAAAGGCAAAAGTTTAGTTCATAAGTTAGACAAAGAAACTAGAGATAGACACTTCCCTGAATACAATGGTGGTAAGGGTAGTCATGCTCGTAAGTCTACAGCAAGTAGTCGAGAAGTATTTAAGTCTAATTACGATAAGATAGATTGGTCTAAATAGATACCTAGTACACTAATAGGACAGATAAGGCTGTATCCCTTACCAGTGCTGACTATCCGAGTATTAACCGAAGGTAGCAAATGAGAATTGAATACAACTTGATGCCACAAGGCCAAGTCCTGCAAGATTTCAATGATTGCCGTGCAAGAAACTCCTTTATCATGGGGCCGTTAGGTTCTGGTAAGACCGTCCAATGTATTCTTAAACTGTTTGACCTTATGTGTGAACAAGAGCCTGTTAAAGATAAGAAGCATAAGAACTATGGTGTGCGCTTATCTAGGGTTATTGCCGCACGTAACACCTATTCTGAACTGTTCTCTACAACGATTAAAGACTGGCTAGAGATACATGGGGAGTTAGGTGACTTCAAACAAGGTAACAAGGAGCCTCCTACACACTTCATAAGATTTAAACTAGAAGATGGCACAAGGGTAGAGTGTGATGTTGTCTTTATTGCGTTCGACCGTCCTGAACACGTTAAGAAGGCTAGGGGTATACAGACTACATGGGTGTGGTTAAACGAGACTAAAGAACACGCTAAGGCTGTTTTAGATATGTTAGACCTAAGACATGGTAGATATCCCTCTAACAAGGAAGGTGCGCGTCCTACACATCATGGAATCATAGGAGATAGTAACGCCCCTGATGAAGACCATTGGTATTTTAAACTAGCAGAGATAGAACGACCTGATGACTGGGCATTCTACAGACAACAAGGAGGGGTATTAAAGGATGGTGAAAGCTGGATTATTAATAAAAACGCTGAGAACCTTACTAACCTTCCTGATGGCTATTACAAAAGAGGACTACAAGGGAAGACAGATGATTGGATCAAGGTCAATCTAGCGAATGAATACGGCTTTGTATCTAACGGTAAACCTGTCCATCCCATGTATACTGATTCAGTCCACTGTCAACACATGGACTTTGAGCCTACTAAAGACCAACCTATTATCCTTGGCTTTGACTTTGGTCGTACTCCAGCCTGTGCTTTTATCCAAAGAACCTCTGTAGGTCGCTGGGTCTGCTTCGATGAAGTTGTGTTAACTGACTCTGGTGCTGTTGACTTTGCTCCTAGTCTTAAAAGATACATCGAAGAAGTCTATCCTAACCACACGTTTAAAGGATGGGGCGACCCTTCTGGTAACAATAAGAACCAATCTAACTCTGAAACACCGTTCCAGATTATGAGAGCCGCAGGTATTCCCTGTCAACCTACTGCGTCTAATGATCCTATGAAGCGTAGAGCCGCCCTAGAAGTGCCTATGAAAGAAATGTGCATGGATGGCAAGCCTAGATTCCTTGTTCTACCTAAAGCATCTATGATCCGTAAGGGTCTACAAGGTGGTTTCTGCTACCGTAGAGTACAGACTACAGGGGAAAGGTACACTGATGAGCCTGACAAGAACGAATATTCTCACCCTGTTGAAGCCTTGGAGTACGCATTACAAGGTGAAGGCGAGGGTCGTGCCGCATTAAGACGTACTGATACCTTTTCTAAGACTCATACAGCAAAAGTTAAAGTAAATGTCTTCTAAGGTTTATATCGTTTTTGAGGATGATCGCGTTAATTGGTGGTCAAAATTCTTAAAAAAAGGCATTCGACACTGCTTTTTGATCAAACCTGTACCAAATTCTTACATTATTTACGGAAAATCAGCCAAAAGTTTCGATTTATTTACTGTTTCCGACCAAAAGAGTATAATCGAAGGTAACTATATAATGGAAAGTTACGTACCGAAAGAATGTAAAAGATCGTTATTTATGTTGAATACTTGTGTCGGGCATACTAAACAGATATTAGGTATTAACAATCCTTTCATTCTAACCCCTTATCAACTGCTAAAATACTTGAGGAAACAATAATGGGATTTATGAAAAGACCTAAAGCACCAGAGCCTACTGCACAAGAACTCGCTGTAGTAGAAAGACAAAGCAGACAGCTTGACGAGCAAATGGAAGAGTCCGAAAAAAGACTCAAGGCGTTGGCTCGTGGAAAGCTAGGGTCTAAGTCTTTGTTAGCTAAAAGCGCGGCAAAAAGTACCTCTGGCACAAAAGGAGCAAGAGGAGCAGGAGGAATACGCGCAGGGGCAGGCTATTCTGGTGGCCTTACTGCTGGCAAGTTTAGACAAGATGGTGCGCGTGCTCTAATTGGAAGGAAATAAAACATGAAACTCCCAAAAGAACTAGGGTCTTTACACGACTTAAAAACAAGAGAGTTGCAAGCGTTTGATAGAATGGCCCAATGGCATGACTTGCTTGATGATTGCTATGAGTATTTTTTACCTAACAGAAACTTATTTGACTCTGCTGTTGCTGGCTCTAAGAAGATGGATCGTATCTTTGACTCTACTGCTATCGAAGCTATCCAACAGGGGGCAAGTAAGCTACAAGAAAACATTGCTCCTATTTGGGGTAACTGGGCAACCTTTGCTCCTTCTCTCAGTGTTATAAAGGCATTAGAATCAGGCGAGTTTGATGTATCTGAAGAAGACGTTAGACAAAACCTAGAAGATCAGGCTGATATTGTCTTTGATTACATTAATCGTTCTAACTTTGCTACACAGTTCTTTGAACACGCTCTTGATCTCTTAGTAGGTACAGGCACTCTACGGATTGATGAGACTGACAACAATGATATGCCATTAGTGTTTAACGCTATTCCACAAAAAGGTATTGCGTTTGAGGAAGGCCCATATGGTTCTATCGAAACACACTGGCGTAGATTCAATGTTAAAGCAAGAAATCTAAAAAGACAGTGGAGAGGGTTTAAGCCTTCTGAGAATGTCTCTTCCCTAATCGAAAATCAACCAGATGCAGAAGTAGAAATTAGTGAAGGCGTTGTCTATATGCCTAAAGCTAAAAAGTATTACGGTTGTGTATGGGTTAAAGGCGAAGATCGCATTAGTTGGATGGAAGACTTTGGGGAATCTAGCCCTTGGGTAACTGGTCGTTACTCTAAAGTATCAGGAGAGATACGTGGTCGTGGCCCTGCTGTACAGGCTTTACCTGATGTACGCTCCCTAAACAAAGTAAAAGAGTTTGTCCTACAGAAAGCCGCTATCGACCTATCAGGTATGTACACCGCTACTGATGATGGTGTGACTAACCCCTACAATATAGTTATAAGTCCAGGGGTTGTTATTCCAGTTGGTTCTAATAACTCATCTAATCCGTCTATCCAGAGATTAGACACAGGGGCTAACCTTGCATTGGCGCAATTTGAAATGCAGGACTTACAAGTCTCTATTAAACGAGCTTTGTTTAACGATCTGCGTGATCCTACTGGTGCTGTGCGTTCTGCGACAGAAGTAGCTATTGAGTCAAGAGAACTAGCTAAGAGAATCGGTAGTGCGTTTGGTCGATTACAGACAGAAGTTCTTGTCCCTATCTTAAAACGTGTTGTACACATCCTGACTCGTCGAGGTATCTTACAGCCATTACAGTTAGATGGCCGTGATATCGAAATCAAGTTCCTATCGCCTCTAGCTAGAGCGCAAGATGCTGAAGATATTATCAATGTCCAACAAGCTGTACAATTCGTCCTACAGAATGCTGGCCCAGATCAGGCTAAGATTGGCTTTAAGCAGGAAGACTTTGGAACATGGGTAGCCTCTAAGACAGGAATGCCTGCTGAGTTAGTAAGAACACCTACTGAGAAAGCACAGGTTATTCAGGCTGGCGCACAAGCGGCTCAAGCTGGAATGAAGACATCACAACCACCGATGCCTGTTCAATGAGTTGGTCAAATATTGATCAACTTGCTGATTCAGAAGTTGCTAAAAAACAAGCAGAACTACGCAAGCGAAATGCTAATGATATTGCCAAGGCGTATCATAGGGTCTTTACAACTGACGATGGAGCGCGTATCTTAGCAGACCTGACCAGAAGGTTTGTCTATGATAATGATACTTCTTTTGGTGCAGAAAATATTAATTACGAAGCCGCTTACCATAACGGTGAAGCTGGTGTAGTTAAGTTTTTAATCAATCAAATGAAGCAAGCCGAAATCAAATAAGGATTACATTATGTCAGAAGAACAAGCCGCTGAACAAAGCGATACCTTGTTAGATAGTGCCGAACCTACTCTCGCAGAAGGTGAATATTATTTAACTGACGGTATCAAAGGAACTGGTGAAGTACCTGAATGGTTAGACACAAAGTATAAATCTGTAGCAGATCAAGCTAAGGGTTATTCTGAACTGTCTAAGAAGTTTGGAGGATTCAAGGGTTCGCCTAAAGATGGTTACACACTTCCAGAAGGAATTGAGAGTGATGATGCCTTGTATCAAGAGTTAGAGGCATTTGCTACTAAGACTAATATGAGTGCTGATGCATTCGGAGAAGCATGGGAATTGTTATCTGCCCAAGACTATGCCGCACAAGCTGTAGATCAAGAAGAAGAGTTATCTAAGCTAGGCGATAACGCTCAGGAAAGAATTAAGACTGTTGAAGGGTTTATGAAAAACAACCTAGATGCAGAGACTTATGAAGAAGCCAGAGGTCTAGTGACTACTGCTGATACCATTGCATTAGTAGAGATGTTAGTACAAGCAACTGCTCCTGCTAAACTTCCAATGGAGGGAGGGCATAACCCAGAAGGTCTGTCTTGGGAAGCCATTGAAACAGAAATGTTTAAGAAAGATGAGCAAGGAAACCTCCTCAGAAGTACCAATATCGACCATGAGCGCAAGATTCAGAGAATGATGCAAGCGTGGGGCGGTTCTCAATAATTGATTAATACAGGGTAAAAGGTGTATAATCAAGACACTGGATACCCTTTCCCCAAAGGCCCAGTAAATTTAGGTTGAATGCTGACCATTTTTACTGGGTACTCAGCAAAAAACCTTGAAAACTTTTTTTATTACTCTTTTTCGAGGAAACTATTATGAGTGCTAATCTATCATCCGTAGCGTCGATTGAATTTGACAGTATGGTCAAACACGCCTACGCACAAAAAGGGCTATTGAAGCCTGCCGTAACAATCCGTAACAATGTAGTTGGTGACAGCTACAAATTCCGTAACATGGGCAAAGGACTTGCTAACCAAAAAGCAACTTCTGCTGATGTTGTTCCTATGGGCGTAACTTATGACTTTGCAGTAGCGACTCTCGCTAACTGGAATGCTCCAGAGTACACCGACATTTTTGACCAAGCTGAAGTAAACTTTGACGAGAAGCAAGAGTTAGCAGACACTATCGCTGGCGCTTTGGGTCGTCGTAGTGATCAGCTAGTAATTGATGCAATGGACGCAGTTTCTCCTACTACTATTGCTCACGGTTCTGCCGCTTTAACTATGGCTAAGGTCATTGAAGCTCAGGTAGCACTACGTGGACAGGGCGTTCCTAACTCTAACTTGTTTGCCGCAGTAAACAGCGCAGGACTTGGTGGTCTTTTAAAAGATGAGAAAGCTACTTCTTCTGACTACCAGAGCGTTAAGGCACTTGTTAGCGGTGACGTAAACAGCCTAGCTGGATTCCAGTTTGTAGTTCTTGATGATCGTGCTGAAGGTGGTTTGACTGTTACAACTAACACAGTTGATTCATACTTCTTTAACCGCGAAGCTGTTGGACTTGCTATTGGTATTGACATGAAGACCTCTGTAGATTGGGTTGCACAGAAGACTTCTTGGCTTTGTAATGGTATGCTCAAGGCTGGTTCCGTTGTACGCGATGTAGACGGTATCGTTAAGGTTGAGTACAAAGATAACGTATAAGTTATCAATGCGTAAACTGATTGGGGGGTTCGTCCCCCCTTTCTTACATAAAGGTTTATTATGGCAAGCAAAATCCAGCTAATATCTAATGCGTTAATTTTAATTGGGGATTTGCCTATTACAACTTTAGTCGGCAACTCACGCGCTCAAACTGTTGCTAACAATCTGTATGACAACATCGTACAAAACGAATTAACTAAATATCGTTGGGGCTTTGCTAAAAAGAAAGCACAGCTAGATTTAACAACAGAAACGCCAGTAGGCACTGAGTGGCAGTCTATCTACCAACTTCCTGCTGACCTCTTGTTTCTTATCAAGATTAATCCTCAAGTTAATTACGCTATCTATGGCGATAAGCTATACTCAAATTCAACTGGCGCTATATACGCTGATTACATTTACAACGCTCCAGAATCAGCATGGCCTGTATACTTTAGTAAGATGATTGAGTACAGACTTGCGATGGACTTTGCTCCATCTATCAGGGACAGTGCCACCTCTATGGAAGCTAACGCTAGTCAATATGTAAACGCTTCTCGAATGGCAAGATTTACTGATGCACAACAATACCCAATAACCCCTATTACAGATCGTCCGTTTATTGATGTAAGGTTTTAGTTATGGCGAAGTCGAAGTTTCTACAAAGTTCTTTTGTAAGCGGAGAGTTGTCACCATTACTTAAAGGCCGCGTTGATCTTGATCAATACTATCAGGGGATGCAAACTGCTGAAAACGTCCTTATCGTCCCACAGGGAGGGTTAAAGCGTAGAGCAGGCACACAGCACGTAGATACCGCAGAAAACATTTTAGTTCCTTTTATTTTTAGTGGATTAGGGCAATTATTTACCTTTAATGTTACTACTGGCTTACCTATTGTTGGTGCTACATATACAAATAATTCTTCTACTTTTACGGTGCTTTCTTTCACTGGGTCAGGTCTTCCATATACTGTCTACGCAGAAAGGACGGTTGGAACTAATAATCCTACTGCTAGTGGAACTCTTACTAAAACAGTCAGTACACCTAACCTCATATATTCTGCATTTACGACATTTACTTCAAGTATGCCTGAAGGCGGTACTGTCGCTAATATCAATGACTTTGATCGATCAACCGTAGGACTAACAACAACTAATATTGGTGTATTAGGTACAGGCGCTAATCCTGACTATGTTGTAGCTTTATACAATGTTCTCGGAACAACTGATAGAGGTCGGTTCATAGATCTAAAAGACATCAAACTAAGCGGTACTGGCTCTGGTCAATTTAAAGTACAAGTTTCTGATGATGGTGTTTCTTGGAACACTATGGGCTCTGCGCCTGTTACAGCAGAAGCGAAGTCTTATCGTATTCGTCTGTCTGATACGTTTATTGGTCAGTATTATAGAATAGTAAGAACTGGTGACACAGGAGACTTAGGAACTTTAAAAATACAGCTTAGTGAGTTTAATGTTCTATACGCAACAGATGATGCTTCTGATGTTAAGACATTTGACTTTAGCATTGAGACAAATAGGCATTACTTGTGTGTTGTTACTGGAGGCGCTGATACGTCACCTTCCTTTGGTAATATGTCTATCTATAGAGTAACAGACCAAACGTCTAACTTTACGCCTGTAGCTTATTTGCCCTTACCTTTTAAGTCTACTGAAGTTGCAAATGTACGTGATGTCCAAACAGAAAACGTCATGTTAATGTTTCATGAGGATCATCATCCTATAAGAATAATAAACACAGGTACATCTACGTTTACTATTGACGACATTCCTTTTCTTAACGTGCCTCAGTACGATTATGATGATGCGTCTAGCCCTACGCCTACAAGTTATGTAACAACGATGACATTAGGTCATTTTGAAACAGGCGATAGGTTTCAGATAGATGTCGAAGGTGTATTAAGTAAAAACATTACTTTTGCTGGAGATGCTAATGCTAATGAACAATCATCTTCTGCATTTAACATAGAAAAGAACTTACAAGAGATGCCTGTTTTTGGTGATACAGGTGTGTCTGTAAGCAGGACAGGATCAGCCACATACACTATTACTATTTCTGGTGAGTCTACAAAAGAATTTGAATTGTTTTCTGGCTTTGCAACTTCAGACAGTGGCGGTACTGCTAACGAAATAGAGTTTGCTTTAGTTACGCAAGGAGTAGCTAGAAAGGAAGACGTATGGTCTGCAACTAGAGGATTTCCTAAGACAGCCGCATTCTATGCAGGAAGGTTATGGTTAGGCGGTACAAAGTCTAAGCTACAGAGTTTGTTTGCATCTAGGTCTGGCTCGTTCTTTGATTTCTACACAGAAGAAGGTGATGATGACGAGGGTATCTTTACAACTATATCCTCAAGACAGCTAACAGAGATTATCGACATTAACCCTGATCGTGGCCTACAGGTGTTTACAGCAGGGGCAGAGTTTATTGTTAAGGGTAACACTCCGTCTGACATTACCATCGAAGCGCAAACACAGCATGGAGCATCTTTCTTAGAGGTTAAGTCAGTAGATGGTGCAACACTATTTGTAGATCAAAACGGCAGAACATTACGATCTTTCCTGTATAACTACAATGAAGATGCTTATAACAGTACAGACATATCTGTGTTGTCCTCACAGCTTATTGATGATCCAGTAGATTTAGGTGCTTTAACAGGGTCATTGTCAGAAGATGCTAACTGGGTATTCATTGTAAACCAAGATGGCACTTCTAGCATTTTAAATACGCTTAGATCACAAGACATTAATGGTTTCACTAAGTGGATTAATGGAGATACTAACTCTGCATACCCTCTTAACACTGTATCGGTATCTGTTGTTAACAATGATTTATTCTTAGTAAACAAGAGAACTACTGACACTACTACTACATACACAGTAGAAAAGTGGGACTTTGATTACTTAATGGATTCTTCTGTTAGACTTGAAACAAGTTTAAGTATAGTAGGAAATAACTTATATTTAGCATCAAGCCATTTAGATGGAGAGACAGTTAGTGTTGTGGCAAGAGGAACGCCATTAGATAACCGCGTAGTACAAGCTAGTTACATTATTTTAACTGATGCAGAAAAGTCATTTATCCTTGAGCAAGACCCTGCTACTGGTGTTATCGACGTAGAGGTAGGATACAACTTTATCCCTGCGATTAAGAGTATGCCTTTGAATACTGCGGCTCCTGCTGGACAAAACCAGATGCGGCAAAAGAAGGTTACTCGCATTAATTTAAGAGTTTATAAAAGTTCAGGCGTTTATATTGATGACACTCCTGTCCCTATTAGGCAGTTTGGAGAGGCGGTTGATTCTCCACTAGATGAAAATCTTCCTGAGCAGACAGGTGTTATACAAGGAGCGAATAGTGGCAATGGTTGGAATATTGAAGTGCAACCATTAATTACAGTTCCTAAACCAACGCCATTCCATATACAGGCTATTGAATACGAGGTAGAATCATCTTAAATCAAGTAGCAAAACAAGATGAGATATTAAAACTACAGTCATTGATGTTACAAGGTGATACTGTAGAGTTAGAAGTAAAGCATCATTTCAGTGATGGCTTATATGCAAGAGAGTTGTTTATCCCTGCCGGAGTTTGTTTGGTAGGAGCGTTACACAAGACGACTCATTTGTACATGGTAGTAAAGGGTAGATGTAAGGTGTCTAGCCAATTTGGTAACTTGGACATAGAAGCTCCGTTTATGGGAGAGACTATTCCGCAAACTAAGCGTGTTATATACGCTGAAACAGACTGTGTATGGATTACATATCACCCTACACACTTAACTGATATAGACGAGATAGAAGCGGCTTTGTTAGAGCCAGAGGATATTTAGATGAGTTGGGTAATAACGGCAATAGTTGCAGGTACAGCAGTAAGCACTTATGGTCAAATTGAAGCTGGCAAAGCGCAACAAGATGCTTTAGAAGAACAAGCTCGACAAGAAAAGATTGCCGCTGAAGGTCGTGAGCTACAGAGACGACAAGAATTAAATAAAGTCCTTGCCTCTAATGTTGTTGGAGCATCTATGTCTGGTATGACTGGAGAAGGAACTCCTGCTAGTATTGCTCTAGAAAGCGCCAAACAAATAGGCACAAGCGAAGGAATGATAGGATTATCTGAAAAGTTACAAAGAGCGCAGTTACGCAGGCAAGGGGCAATGGCTAGAAGTACCGCTAATATACAGGCTACCTCTACTTTGTTAAAAGGCGCGTCTAATGTATTGCAGAGTTAATAGGAAACAATAATGGCTAAACGACCTAGACAACAACGTATTCTATCTTACGGAGAGTTCCGCCCTACTGGTGTAGATGGCTCTGCGGCTAGGCGTATGCAGGCTCTAGCGGGCTTAGGACAGACTGTAGCAGGTGTTGCTGAACAGTTTGGAAGGGCTAAGGCAGAACGTGAGGCTCCTGAGCAAGCACAGCAAGCTGTAGAAGAGGCTGTTACTATTGATCCAGAGACTGGTGAAAAAGTATTCGGTGCAGTTCCTACTCGTAGAGGGTGGGGGTCTGAGGCGTTTAACCGTACTGCGGTCAATGCTTATCTGTCAGAAGTAAGTATGGATGCAGATGCAAAGTTTATAGAGTTACAAGAAGCCTTTAAGGACGATCCAGCAGGATTTGCTTCTAGTGCTGAAGCATACCGTGACGCGACTATTAAAGGGTTGCCTGCTGATGCCCAGATTAAAGCTAATGAAGTATTAACAAATCGTATACTTTCTACTGAACAAAAAATAAACACAGAGTTTTTACGACAAGCTAATAATAAAAACATTAATACATTAAATAATTCCATTGATGTTGGCTTAATAAACATTGCGAACTTAGCTAGAGAAGGTGATGTAGAGTTAGCTAATTCTGAAGCAGAAATGCTAGAACTTACTATGGACGCACTGGCTGAAGCTAGTCCGAGGTATGCTTCTATAGTTGAAGATGAAAAACGCAAAATTGAAAGAGCAATCTTACTTCAAAATGAAATTGGCAATGTTGACAGGGCTGTCTTTAATGAAGATTTGTCTAACGAAGAAAAGCTGATTAGTGGCGCTAAATTCCTTGAAGATTTTAGAACCTCAGAAATCGAAGGTATAACCCCTACAGAAAAAGATGAAATGCTAGGCTTGATTAGCCAAAGGTTAAATGGTGTTAGGCAAGCATATAAAGCAGAATTAGCGCAATCTAAGAAAAATCAAGGAATGGTTCGTGTCGGTAATGTAATAGATAGCGTTACACCTGTTGCAGATCAAATTCCGATCACTCAAAAAGATGCAAATGATTATTATGCAGAAGTGACGTTTCAAGAATTGCCTTCTGACAATCCTCAAGCTAGAGGTGCAAAACAAACAGATTTCGTAGCAAAAACTGGTTTTGTTCCTGCAATGTTAAAGCAAGAGTTAACTAATGATTTAATGTCGCAAGATGTAAACAGGATACAAGCGGCTTCAGAAACCATTGGAAGATTAACAGAAATTCCGGGAATTGGGCAAACAATTCTTACTGAACAACAACGTGCTTTTGCCGCAGAAGTTAATTCATTAAGTCAGTTCATGGGAGCAGACCTTGCTACGCAACAAGCTATTGCAAATACTGATCCGACTAACAAGGCAAGAATCGAGGCTAGAACAGCAGAAATTAAATCTAAGGAAGGTAAGAAAACCTTTAGCGGTTCTTATGAAAATGAATTGATTGAAGAATATGGATCAGGATATTTTAAGAAATTTAATGTCAATGATATTGCCCAGTATCAACTAGTAAAAGATTACGGCACTTTAGTTGAAAGCTATTATAAATCTGGAATGTCCGTAGATAACGCTAAAGAACAGGCAATGATAAATATTCAAACTAATTACAAAGAAGGTGAGTTTGGATTTATGAAGTTTCGTCCTGAAGACTACTACGGTTTAGGCGTGACTGATAGTGTAAATTATATTAGAGAAGATATTTATAATGAGCTAACTGGCCCATTTGGGATTTTTGGCCTTGAGTTGTCTAAACAAGACATCATTTTAGTTTCTGACGAAATCACAGCAAGAGAAGCCTCAATGGGAAAACCGTCTTATACCGTAATGTATAAGGATGGAGATGGGACTTTAAGAACCGCTGTGTTTGCTGGACAGGATGAAGATGGCAATGAGGTAATGTTAAATAGATACATTCCTGACATTTTAACTCCTGAAGAACAAGAAAAAGCTATAATTAAAGATACAGCAGAGCAAGAAATGAGAGCCGCACAAAGTGGACAAATTTATGCATCTACTCCAGATTTAAGATCTATAGCTAACAGGAGATAAAATGGGTTTTGTTGCATCCCCAGATCAAGAGTTAATAGCTCCAAAATTAGTTCCTCTTGCTTTAGAAGAAGAAGAGCGCCCTTCAGTTAGCGAAATTGCTAAGGCGTTTTATCGACAAGAAAATATTATTGGAGCGTTTGTATCTAAAGAAGCTGGCTTGCCTGACTCTACTAAAGATAACCCAGATTATGATCCTTATGGTTTGTTCACAGAAGAAGAAAAACTAGATCAAGCGTTTGTTAGCAATGCCTTATATGCAGATAATGATGAAGAACTAGAGGCTGTACGCAGGCAAATGGCTCAAGAAAGAACCGACAGAGAAACAATGGCTCAAGGTGGAGCTACTTCTTTTATTGTTGGCTTGCCTGTAATGATGGCTGATCCTATTTCTTTGTTGTCTATAGGTGGTGTTGCACTAAATACGTATAGGGCAGGAAAAGGCATTTTAAAAGGCGCGGCTGTAATGGGGTCTGTAGTTGGTGTTGACACAGCTATCCAAGAAGCGGCTTTACACACGCAACAGCTAACTAGAACTTACGGAGAATCTGCCACTAACATTTCTGCTGGAATGCTCTTAGGTGGCGTTTTAGGAGGCACAGCGGCTAAGTTATCCACGTATGGTGTTGATGCTAAAATGATCGACGCATACGAAGACGTAATGAATGTTGAGCCTAAAATTTCAAAAGGTATCAATCCTACTATTGACGCTGTTACTGAGCCTGTAGGTTCGCGCAGTGTTGGCGCACAGCAAGTTCTCGGTGATACTGAAGTGTCTGGAACAATAGCTAAAAAATTAGTAAAGTTATTAGGCTTTGATCCGCTGTCTCGGACAATTACAAGTGAGAATCCAACTACACGTTTAGTTGCTACTATGATGGCTGAAAACCCTATCAAGATGGATGGCAATGTTCTGCAAGCGGCTGAGTCATTAGCTAAAGCACATTCAGGAAAGTTAGGCACATCATTGCAAAACAACGCTAATCTTTTTGCAGAGTATAAGAGTTCTGGTGGAAAGATGAATCGCAAGCAGTTTAATGAAGCTGTATCTACTGCAATTAGAAAAGGTGATAGCGACATACCTCAAGTCAAGGCTTCTGCTGATTACTGGAATAAAGAACTATACACACCCCTTAAAGATGAGATGGTAGCTTTAAAATTACTTCCTGAAGATGTAGATGTTAAAACAGCTAATAACTATCTAAATCGTGTGTGGAACAAAAATAAAATTTCAGCTAACTTTCCTCAGTTTATAAACAAAGTTTCTAACTGGCTTGCAGAGAAAGACGTAAAACTATTTGAAGATGCTAAGGCGGCTTCTGAGAACATTGCTACAGCAACAGGAAAAGAAAAAGACAATCTTCAGGCAATTATCGACAAGGCTGAATTTAAGAAAGGCATGGATTTTGAGCGCCAAGATTATGAATCTCTTGCTCAAGAAATAGCACAAAGAATACAAGGCAGTCCAGACGGTAGACTTCCTTATGATTGGAAGTTAGGTTCTGGCTCTAGCAGTCGCGGCATTAATGGCACTGCATTACGTGGCCCATTGAGAAATCGTGTATTCCAAATTGACGATGAAATAGTTGAAGAGTTTTTAGAGAATGACATTGAGACATTAGGCGCTAGGTATCTGCAAAATGTAGCTGGAGACATTGAGTTAGTTAGAAAGTTTAATGACGTTAATATGACCGACCAACTCAAAGATATTAATACATGGTATGCAAAGAAAAAAACCGATAAATCACTGACCCCAAAGCAACAACAAAAATTAGAAAAGCAAAGAGAAAGTGACGTTAGAGACATTGCAGGAATGCGTGATCGTATTCGTGGTGTTTACGGATTTTCTGAGGATAATATCTGGACTCGTATGGCTAGGTCTTCAAGAGACTTAAACTATTTGCGTTTGCTGGGTGGTGTAACTGTATCTAGTTTACCTGATGTTTCGCGCGTATTTATGGCTGAAGGTTTTGCTAAAACATTTAAGAGTGGTCTAGCACCATTAATTAAAAACACAAAAACTTTTAAAGTTGCGGCTTCTGAATTAAAGCGTTATGGCGTAGGCACTGATGCTATTATGTCAGGCAAGTCAGAAATTATTGCTGATGTTGGAGATTATGCTCAAGGCGGTACAGCTATTGAAAGAGGGTTGCGATCAGCTTCTAGTAAGTTTGGAAAGATAAACTTCTTAGATCATTGGACAGCAGGAATGAAACAACTTCACGCTGTTACTATGCAAACATCTATCTTTGATGGATTAAAGAAAGGGGTTTATGACAAGCGCCTAGCACGATTAGGTATTGACGAGCAATCAGCAAAGGATATGTATGAGCAAGTAGTAAAGCATGGTAAGAATGAAGATGGTATTTGGCTGACTAATGCTAAAAACTGGGATAGACCAGATTTAGAAAGAATGTGGGGCGCGGCAGTACGTAAAGAAAGTGATCGCGTAATCCTAATTCCCGGACAAGAAAAACCATTGTTCATGTCTACTGAAATGGGTAAAACAGTAGGTCAGTTTAGATCGTTTATATTGTCTGCTACCCAGCGAGTCTTTATTGCCGCATTACAGAATCAAGATCACAATGCAGTAGGCGGTCTTGCTTCACTTGTCGGTATGGGAATGTTTACCTATTACGTTAAACAGAAGATTGCAGGAAGGGATGTTAGTGATGATCCTGTTGTATGGGTTACAGAGGGAATTGATAGATCAGGTGCAATAGGCGTTATCGGAGAAATTACTAACACAATAGAAAAGATATCAGGAAACTCTTTAGGGCTAAGGCCGTTGTTAGGAATTGATGCCCCTGCTTCTAAGCAAGTATCTCGTACTGTTTCTGAGTCTTTGCTAGGGCCAACTTTTGGTAGCTTGTTATCTACTACTGTAGCGGCAACTAACGCAATTACATCTGAAGGTGAAATGACTGAAGCAGACATAAGGACACTTAGAAGACTTATACCTTTGCAGAATTTATTTTATATAAGGCATGGATTAGATGAAGTTCAGAAAGCATCGAGTGATTTATAACTCATAAAATAGTATAATTGGCAAATAAAATATAGGACAAGATAATGACCGTAACGGCCTTAGTAACAAGAAATGACATAACGGCTACAGCCAGCCAGACAAGTTTTACCTATACATTTAGGGTTCTTGCCGCTACTGACATGGACGTATACCAGAACGGTGTCTTATTGTCCTCTGGTTACACTGTAAATGACGTTGGCAATACAACTGGTGGCACAGTAACCCTAGACGTTGGAGTCCCTGTAGGGCAGATTGTGAGCCTTGTATTGGCTATGCCATTAGACCGTACTACTAACTACCAGAACAGTGGTAAGTTTCTCGCTGATGATGTTAACGAAGACTTTGATAAGATTTACATTGGTGCGGTTCAGAACGAGAATGAAGGTGGTCGTAGCCTAAGACTTAAAGATGTCGAGCCTCCTACTGTTGGGGTAGACATGACTATCCCTTTAAAAGATGATCGTAAGGGTAAGTTCTTAGCTTTTGATTCTACTACTGGTGGGCCTATAGCTAGTTCTTTAGCCTCACAATATGATTCTACTGCTTGGAGTGTTTATGACTTTACAGGTAATGGATCGACTACAGCATTTACTTTAGGGTCTGACCCAGCAAGTGAAAACAATACTCAGGTTTATATTGATGGTGTCTATCAGCAAAAAGATGGATACAGTGTATCAGGTACAGTATTAACTTTCTCTGTTGCACCCCCTAATCTAAGTACTATTGAAGTCATGGTTGCTACAGTTCAGGCAGTAGGGTCTACTAGTTCTGATCTAGTGTCTTACACCCCTGCTGGTACTGGTGCAGTAGCTACTACTGTTCAAACCAAGTTACGCGAAACTGTAAGTGTTAAAGACTTTGGTGCTGTTGGTGATGGTGTTACAGACGATAGCACTGCATTCCAGAATGCTGTTAATGCGGCGGCGAATGGTTCGCTATATGTACCCTCTGGCACTTATCTAATTGATAACGCTCAAGTACGAGTGGATAGTCCATGCCGCATTTTTGGTGATGGCCCAACATCTATTCTGCGATTTGACATTAACACCGTATCGCAAGGTCTCCGAGTAGCATCTAGCAGTGTCACTCTTGAGTCTTTATACATTGACTCTCGCAACACCAGCACAGGCGATGTCACGATATTAGTGGCCCATGATGATTCGCTTGGGTATATCAACGACTTTGTAATGAAGAACGTCCACGTATTTGGTGGTAATTCATTAGATACGAATAGTCTCCCAGAAAATCATGGGATTAAGTTTGCTGACAATACGAATGTGCGGCGTTGGAGAATGGAAGGCTGTACGCTTGAGAAGCTCCGCATTGGTATGTTTACAGCTAACGGGTTTGGCACTAATGGAAATACCGCTGAAGACTGCACGATATCTAACTGTTCATTTTTAAACATGGGCTTACGAGCCTTAATTTTCAACACTGACTTTGCAACATCTGGTGTAAAGGTCGCATGGGACAATGTTAGGGTTAGCAACTGTTTGTTTGAAGGGCACCAAGGCACTGACTCAGCAGATCGCTGTACCATATTAGGCACTGATGGCTGTCGCAGTCTATCGGTTGTAGGCTGTCAGTTTATTGATTTAAACAGACCAAACGACTGCTGTGTTCACGTTGAAAACGAAAGCGATAACTTTGTTGCTACTGGCAATTCATTTAGAAATGTTGGCGGCGGCATTGCTTATTACTCACTTTCATCTGGTGGAAACATTTCCAACAATGTTATTTTCGGCAGGCATGATCGTAGTGAAACAACACTTGATGGTGCGCTAACGGACTCTGCAACAACCATCCCATTAACTGATGCGTCTGGCTTTCCAAGCTCTGGCACAATCAAAATTAATGCTGAGATCATTACATACACAGGCAAAAGCAGTAACAGTCTGACAGGTGCAACGAGGGGCGCAAGCAGTACAACTGCGGCAGCTCATGCTAATAACTCTGTTGTTTATACGGGCCCATCGACGTTCGACACAAGCACGATAAACGCAACTGGAGATAAGGGTATCTACATTATCAATGATACTGATGGCTCTCCCAAAAATGTCAGTGTTTCCGATAATGTGATTGTTTCATTCCAGTCAGGAATACAGATGTCGGGAGCGCGTCAGCGTCACACAATCAAAGACAATCTTATTAGCTTGTGTGGATTTGGTTTGAGGCTCGCGTCTGGATCAGAAGCATTCACGATTTCTGGAAATCATATTCGAATATCAAAGTTCTTTGCTGATTTAAATTCCAATAGCTCTGCGACGTTCTCTGCCAACACAATGGACTTGTGTGACGCATTATTCGATACGCTCACTGCTGATCGCCGCACCATTATGAACGGGTTGCGAGTCATTCAAACAGTTCTTGTGCCTGCTAGTGCAGCAACAGAATTTAATTTGTTTGATGAGCCTATCATGGCACTTGGTCGATATTCTGGGCGAGGCTTCGAGGAAGGGAATCAAAACGATGAGGCTGTATTCCAATGCAATTTTGAGGTTGATAGTTCTGGAACGCTAACAAAAAGCGATGAGAATAGAATTACCTCTGGCTCGATATCTGTTGCCGCCACTAACTTTTTGAATATCACGTCTGGATCATTGACCCAAAAGTTTTTTACTGATGTCCAACAAAACATTACGTATGAAGTTCAGTTTGATGGCGTATTGATTTGGAAGAACTACACATGACCCTAACTAGCTTCAATCGCGGTGACTGTGAAACTGGCAATGCTTGGATAGAATCTTAAAATAAACAATAGGACAATACAATGGGTTTAACTAAAGCACATAACAGAATGATTACAGGCGCTCCAGCTAATGTCTTGGACTTTGGCGCTGTTGGTGATGGTGTTACAGACGATACGGCTGCTGTGGCG
>Ga0208792_1000344_pt1 | contig 18518 bp, 24 predicted proteins | sample 14_taG_FD_184087 | JGI IMG/M metagenome (GOLD analysis project Ga0208792, IMG submission 184087) | Marine viral communities from the Subarctic Pacific Ocean - 14_ETSP_OMZ_AT15311 metaG (SPAdes) (version 2) | ecosystem: Environmental > Aquatic > Marine > Oceanic | place: Pacific Ocean | collected...
TATTCTACATCCATGCTCGCAAGTAATTGTGGCATACCTGGACATGCCATCCATATCTTTGCAGCTGATGGACTTAACTTAGCGTGTGCCATGGACGGAAATGTAAGAGTCTTGTTCCATTCTCTTCACATCATCAAGATCGTATTTAATCTTGCCACCAATCTTAAAGTAGTTTGGTCCTTGACCTCTGTATCTTCTATTGTCGATTGTTTTCTTGCTGACTCCCCATCTCTCTGCTAGTTCGTCAACTTCTATGGTATTTGATATGTCAAAATTCTTTTCTGATATTTCCATAAATTTCCCTTTTATTTATATTTTTGTTTATAATATACCAATATTACTAATTTACAAGTAGTATAATAATAAAAAAGTGGAGAAATTTTATGAATAAAACTGTATATGCACATACAAATATAGGAAATGAAAAGGAATGGGATCAGGCTATAGATAAGCTTGCAACCAATAACCAAGTAGCTGGTACACATTATAAGTCAGCCAGAATACAACCCATTGACTATATCTATGCTAACAACCTGTCTTATAACTTAGGTAGTTGTCTTAAATACATAACTAGAACAAAAGGTGATAAGAAAGATAGAGTAACTGATCTAATGAAAGCTAAACACTTTATAGATTTAGAACTACAGATGGTCCATGGCGTAGATTCTGATGGTAACGATATAGGTAAATATTCAGTAGAGGTTTCTCTGGATTAAGAGGTAACTATGAATTTTGATGCGTTTGACGATCCAATTCTTAAAGAAAGAAACGGAAGAAAACCTATCTATGTAAACAAACATTTGGCTAGAAAGTTTAGAGATTTTTGTAAAATGGAACAGAAAGAACCACATGATGTGGCTGAGTATCTAATATCTTTAGGTATGAACTCTGTAACACATTATAAAGATCCTACTGTGTCTGTTGACATTGAAGCTCTTTAAATAGGTTTTCAGTATTAGTTAGCGAGTTCCACGCACGTATCTCTTCGTCTTTAAAACTTATCTGTTTTAAGCCTTGTGGAAGAAGAAACTTAACTGATTGGTATTTAAGTGCAACCAAAGCATAAACATCTATAGCATCTTCTTTATAGAATCTTTCTTTGGTGTAAGCACCACGTCTAAAATCATATATCCATGAAACCCTACATCTTTGTATTTTAGACTGTGTTTTAACTTGGCATTTATATATTTTATTATCAATGTCAAAGATGATGTCTGCTTCTGCGCTGTGTGGAACAATTACCACAGTATCAGTATATAAAGAAAGTAGCGAGGCTACTAAGTATTCTCCAGATCGGCCAACTCTTTCTGATTGGCGCGGCATATGGTTATTCGGGTACTGTTAATAATGATTCTTGCTTATATTGGTTCTCTATAAGCTGTTGTGCTTGTGGACCTGTAAAACCAATAGCTGTTAAAACGGCGACTTTTGCATCTATAGGTGTATCAGCTTTTGTTGCCCAATTTTTGAATGTAGCTTTAGTAGCTGGATTTGTTAGTGCTGCTGTAATGGCTTTTGGCGTTAAATATGCTCCTGCTGCAAGACTCAAGCCTGTTGTTGGATCTCCTGAAATAATACCTCCACCAGCTCCTAATCCAAGAGCTGTATATAATTCTCTTTGGGAATTACCAAACGCTGTGTTAGAAAAGTTTACAGATTTACCAGCTTCTTTAAAACCTCTTGATAAAGTTTCTATGTCATCAACTTTTGTTCCTAAGCTTAATATTGATACAGGTAACTCATTTGTGCCTTTTTTTAGTTTTTCTATATTAGAAACTGTTTTTCCTACACTAAAACCACCATCAACGTCTCTTGTCAAATCCATAAATTGTTTTTCACCTAACAGTTTTAATTGATTTTCGTTGCCTAAATTTTTATTAAAAATGTTACCTAAAAATTCATTTGCTTTAGAAGGTTCAGTTCTTAGATTTGTTTGTAATTTACTATAAATTTTTTCAGAAGGTAAAATATCTTTACCAGCTTGTGTGGTGATAGGTTTTATTTGCCTATTGATAACATCGCTACCTTTTTTATAATAACTATTAGCTAATCTAGCTGTAACAGCGACATCGCCTCCTACTGATTCAGCTGCATCAAACAAGTCATCAGAAAGTGCTGCATATAATTTTTTTAAATCTGTCAAATCTGGAGAAGTACCTACTACAAAGTTACCTTTAAGTTGTCTGCCTATGAGTGTTCTAAGCTGTGCTGTGTCTCTGTAATTAAGTATTGGATCGCCTTGAAAGTATACATTTAACCTATCGCCGATGTTTTTGCCAAACAATTCATTTAACCCTTTGTTTGAAAATCTATATTTGTTTGCTTGTAATACTTTTTTTGTATTTGACAATTCAAATGTTTTATTTCTTGGTATTTGTTTAGTCAGTCTTGCATACAAAGCGTCAGATCTTGTTAAAAAGTCATCTTCGAATTTTAAAGCAGCATTCAGAATTAAATCGCCTGCATCTTTACTACCAAAATTACTACCTGTAGCTGTTAAATCTTCTATAGCTTTATTCAATTGTTCTAAAGATTGTGAATAAGATTGCACAACTTTGCTACCACCAGCTGTAGTCGCTAATGCGTTTTCTGTTCTAGCAACACTAGGTACTGTAACGCCTAAAGGTAAATCTTTCATACCAAGATTTTCCGCAGATTGGTAACTTGCTTTAGCTGTTGGACTGGTAAAAACTTTGTTTGCTTGTGATCTTAATACTTCAGAACCTTTAGCTATAGGAAATGGTGAAAGTCCTTCTATTGTTCCTTGTAAGGCTATATCGCCTGCGTGTTCTTTTATAGTTCTTGTATCTTCAGCTCCTTGACCAAAAAAATAACGTAATGCGGCATCATAAGCTTCACCATAAGCAACTGATCCAGCGGCTGCGCCACCAGCAACTGCTATTGGCACTCCAGCAATAGATGGTGACGAAACCAATCCACCAGCAGCACCACCAACAAGACCGCCTGCTATTTCTGGTAATATTCTGCCGTACTCAAAAACATCACCAAGATCAAATCCACCAGGATTAAACAAGGTGGGTTGTTTAGTTTTGGGATTTGTAAATACATAATTATCTGAACCGAAAGGTATTGCGTCTGGATAATATTTTCTTAATAATTTTAATTTATCTTCTGGTTTTTTATATGCAGAAATAACTGCTCTTATTTTTTTTGGCGCACCTGTTTCATTATCTAAATTATCAAAAGATAAAGCGCCACCAGGAAGTGGTGGTGTTGTTGTTGCTCCTTGTGGCAGAGGTATAGCCATGTTTATTATTCTACCGCCTCATTAGTATCAGAATAAATCCAACCATCTCCTGTTGCATTTACCTCTATTTTTCTGCCTTTTAGATAGGCTGTTTGTGTTGTTTGCGTGATTGTTCCTTCAGGCTCTTCCATTCCCAGTTCTTTATAGATTGGTGTTTTTCTATCTTGAATGGATTTCAATAAGTTATTCAATTGTTTTTTTACACCCTCTGTGCCACCTTTTACAAAAAACTGTTTAAAGCTCAATGGATCACCAAGCATGCTTTGTAATAAATCTAAATCAGGTCCGGCAAGAACACCTAACTCTTCTAGGTTTTTAAGTTCTAATAATACTGCTGTGTACTGACTTTCTATATCAGCCCTATCTTCACCAACAGTAAGAGGACCTGGATCTAGTTCATCTAATTTTTTTTGGAAAGCTAATATTTTTCTTTCTGAATTATTTACTGTGTCAATTTGTGTTTCTAAGGTTTTTCTTCTTTCTGGAGATACCTTAACAATTTCTTCTACTTTAGGTTCTTCTGTAACAATTGGTTCTTCGTCAACCGTAGCAACACCAGTTGGAGGTAAATAATCTTCTTTAGAAATCATCCCTGGTATTTTTCTTGTTACTTGTTGTCCGACTTCATTTATATATGTTTCTGTCTTAGGTTGCGATAAATAATCATACGCAGTTTTGTACATTGGAGACTGTCTTACAGATGGATTTCGTTGTCCCTGTAAAAGAATATTATAAAATTGGTTAGCAATGCCTTGTCCCTCAAATAATGCACCATCGTCTTTGCTTAACATTTTAGCTGGTATCCCAGCTTCTAATGCTCTAAGAGTTTGTGCATACTGTGGGTTTTTAGCTAAAAAATCTTCACGAAGCTTTCTTTTTCTTGCAGCTTCTTCTTGTTGCTGTGCCAAAGCAAGTCTTTGTGGATCACCAGATAATATGGCAGCAGATTTACCAAAGCTTCTTTGTAAAGCTTCTAATCCAATATTTCTTCTTCTAGCTGCCTCTTGTGCTGATACTTGTTGCCTAGGATCATAACCACCTACTTGCACAAGTCCTCTGCCTAGCCTTTGACCTAAACCTTTAAAAGCATCTCCTATAGCCATATCTTTATCCTAATCCTGGTAAACCGCCTGTGCCTGGTAAAGTAGACGGCATATTTATTTGTGGTACTTGAGCTGGTGTTTGTGTTGGTGGATTAAATAAATTACTTAAAGTTTGGTAAGTGCCTATACCTGTTTGTAATTTATCAAACATACCAGGGTTATAGCCTGTTGTAGTTGATGTTGTTCCTGGTATTCCAAATACAGCTTGTGACAATAAACCAAGTTGCTGTGATGGATATGCCAATGCTCTTTGGAATTCGCCTCTTTGCGCTTCGATACCTCTTTGTTGTAGTTGTTGCTGTTGCGCACCCGCTTGCCCTAGCAACCCTAATCCTTGTAACTGACCAGCTTGTAAACCACCTAGCAAGCCTGCTTGTTGTTGCCTTGCTTGTAATTCAAACTGTGGCGCAAACATTTGCATTTGTTGTTGTCTTGCCACATCACGCTCCGCCGCCGCTTGCGCCTGCTGAAAACCAGACTGCCTTAAACCAGCAGCTGTTCTAGCCATTTGCTCTGCGTAAGGTCGTTGCGACTCAGACTCTAACAATGCTGATCTTGAACCACCAAATGCGCCTGCTCTGATCGCACGCTCCTGCGCACCGCCTCGCGCTATATCAGCTTGCTTTTGTATATCCTGCATTGCAAGATCTATAACTTGTTGCTGATAAGGTGATTGATATGCGCTAATGTCTTGACCAAGTAAAGATGCAGCTTGACCAGTCACAGGTCTAGCTTCTTGTGCTAATCCTTGTAAAGCTTTTGTTGGGTCGTAACCCATACCTGTTTCAAATAGTCCTCTAGTCGCCTGAAACTGTCGTAGTTGATCTGGGTTAAAACCTGCAACCATTGGGCCTGTATAAGGTATAAACGGCTGTTGTGCGATGCCTTTAGCTCTTTGGTAGATATCTTCATATCTAGCTTGTGTTTGTGGATCTGTTTGTTGCGTGACTGTTTGTGAGCCACCGCCACCTTGAGTCGCGCCGTAAACTGCTGCTCCAGTTGTAATGTATGGTAATGCTGCTTGTGGCATGTTTTCTCCTATAAATCTTTACTCAACAACACTTCTTGTTTTATGCCTAAGTGTTTTGCTTTTCTAATCCATCCTTTTCTGCCACCACCATATAATCTTTTGATGCCAGCTTCTCTTGCAAATGTTTCTACGTGTTTAAACATTTCTTCAAATTCTTCAAAATTTCCTGCAAAAACTAAAATGTTCATTGCTTTCATTTGTGGAAATAACGCTAATTCTGTCACCATAGCTGATTTTTTACCTGGCCATAGTAGTGCTATTCCATTTCTTATTTTATCTTCTATGTCGTCAATTGTATAGGTATCTTGATATTTCATAGCTTTTACGAGCAAGGGTTTGCACCTATCCCATTCAACTTCCCAAGGTTCTTTTTTGACCTCTTGTATATCAACTACTTTATTAGTCGCCTTTACCATATTCTATAATGCTTAAAACTACATGTATGTTTGCATGGTTTACTTGCGCTTTTATTACTTCGCCTTGCTGAATAATAATACCTTCGTTAGTTTGTAACTCTTCAGTAGCATGTGCGCTTATGTTGTGTTGTTTATAAATAAAAAACTCATTAGAACTTGTATCGGTAATAGATACGTCTATATTGGTTTGCTGATTACCATGATCGCAAGCAATAAATCCTTTAACAATAGCAAAAGTAAAATCATCACCAGTTGGTGCTGTGTAAATAGTTTGCTGTGTAGTAGCAGTAAAAGCATATTTAACATTAATTGCTCTTTGTATGTATTGCTCTTTTGCCGCTAAGGTTAATGACATTATCTTCTACCTCTTTGTCTTAGGTTTAATCTTATGTTACCAACTTGGAAATCCTGTGTGGTTGTACCTGTTACAGTCATTTGTACTTGTCTTGCTGTAAACCTTGCATCAGTATAACCATCGTTCTCAAAGGTAAATGAACCAAAGTCAGTCTCTGCGCCTAGCGGTGTAAACTTGCCTTTAAAGCTTATCGTTACACCAGGTAATGTATTAGCTTCTTCGTCTGGAATAATCTGATTACATTGCACATAGTTATCGCCGTTGCCTAATTCTATTGGACCGCTAGTACAAAAAGGTACATCAGAGTCTAAATTTGGTGAGTTGGATAATAAAGTTGATTCATGTTCGTAAATAAAACCAAGCGAATCACCTGCAATTGGATAGTCAAAAGCACCTTGGTCAATCCAACAGCCTCTGTCTAATGATCCAATAGACCAAGTGTTTTCTCTGTAGTTCCAAATGATATATTTGTTAGGTCTGTATTGGCTTGTGCCTACTGGGAATCCCCACCATATCTCGTTAAAGTTTGAGTTGTGTCCACCCCATGATGCGTTTCTACCTGGAACATTTAAGTTGTCATATACAAAGTCATGCACTTCACATGGTATTTCTCTTACAACACCATCATAAACAAAGTAAGCATTCTCACCCATCCATGCTAAGAAGTTACCTGTTTGTACTACTGATCTTCTACTTACTGCTTTACAGTTAGAACCAGCTGCGGTAATACCATAGACAAAAGGTGAGCCAACATAGCTCATTCTATCTATACCAGTATCACTAAATATGATGACATCGTTTTGATATTTAACACCTAGCAATGCCCTACCGCCTGTAGGTATTTGTAAGTCACCTGCTGTGTTTCTAGCTGTGGATGTCCAGTTGGTATTATCTTCTCTATCACTCCATGCAACTTTCCTAGGATCTCCGCCTGCACCAATAGCAACTAAATGCCTTTCGTTAGTTACTAATATAGCTTGGTTATTAATAGGTGCATTGCTTACTACTGTGCCGATAGTATCAGGTGATCCACCTGCTGAGTCTGGTCGCCATTGATAGATTTTGCCGTCACCAGAAAAACAAAAGATTAGGTGTTCACCCCAGTTGTCAAAGGAGAAATGACCTTGTTGTAATGGTAAACCTGATTGTGATCTAGCATCACCATAATCTTCTACACCCCAATGGTATGCACCATAACCTAATGGATCAGCTGTAACATCGTTTACAAATCCTGATGGTGTTATATCAGTCCAGGTGTTGTCGTAAAGCACATAGATCTTTTGTCTAGTACCAACTGCTAATACAGAGTTACCAGCATTATCTTTATAGGCGTACATGCCAATAGGCTCGCCATCTAATGCTGTAGCTCTTAGTTTAGACCAACCGCCTATAGGTTTAAGAAAACCATTTTCAAAACGAACTAAGTTGCCGTCAACCCAACGACCTTTATTAGCATAGTCAGTTCCATTTTTGACTATCCCAGCTGGCGGAGTTACAGGCAACAGGGCCATGATTAACCTATAGTCTTAGTAACGCTTGTTGGTGTGATGATTTCAGCTATCTTTGCATCTAATGCTGCTTTTTTAGCTGCAACATCATCAGCTCCGAAAACTCCTTCAACCCAGCCTTGTACGTCAGAAGCTGTCAAATCTGCAAAAGCTGTAAAGCTTGAGAGGTCTGAAGTATCTAAACCACAAGTCCCGTATGAAGTAGCAGTAATGTTGTTGCCATCAGCATCCTGATTAGCATCATCTTCTGCTGTTAATCTCCAATGTACTGAATAAACCACATCAGTATTACCATCTAGTGTTGGGTAAGTATCAACTGTTGAAACGTCCCAAGTATATCCAATTGCCATATTATTCTCCTTTGTTAAATTGCTGCAATAATAAATGCTAGAAGTTCGCTATAACGTACTCCTAGTCTTGTTTGTTCTACTCCGTCATCATCAGTCCAAGTGCTACTAATAAACATAGCATAGTCACCTGCATCTAATCCTTCAGCAGTAAAAGCATCTTGTAAGTCTTGAGCTATGATTCCAAAGTGGATTCTAGCATCATCACCTTTTAAAGCTACAGCAGACTGCCATCTGAACTTTCTAAGTAGTCCTTTAGCTGCAACAGCTACTCTAGTCTCTGCATCTGTTAGAGCTTCTATATCTTGTTTCTCGTTCCTGTCTGAAGTTTGTATAGTTCCATTGGTAGCGTAAATGTCTTTGAATCTTGTATCAGACTTACCTAAGTCTATAGCATTATCTCTACCTGCTATAGTTGATGTATTGATAGGATAAATTGCATCTTCAGATGCATTGAAGAAAACACCAGTATCACCTGTACCTATATATAGGTTACTGCTAGTTGTACCAATACTTCCAACTATTGCTCCTGACTTTCTTAATGCAATGATATCACCATCACTACCTGTTCTATTAAGGTCTAAAGGTGCAAAATTGTATCTTGCTGCATAAACATTTCCAGCATTTCCTAAAGCTATGCCATTGTCTGCTGATGTATTTGCACTATTATTAAAAGGAGAGCTATCAGTAGTTCCAACCAACAAATTACCTGAAGAGTCTATTCTCATGCGTTCTGTGCCAGTGCCATAAAATATATAATCTGTAGCATCAAAATCAACGCCAGTATAAGAAGATGTTGAGCGGTTATAATTTATTACTAAGTTCCTTGTACCTGAGTAACTTGGATTTATTTCTAAACCACCTGCTCCTGCATTTGAAACGCTAAGTTTTGATGAAGGACTATCGGTTCCAATTCCAACATTACCTGTTCCTGCACGTATAGTCATTGCAGTTTTGGTAGCGTTATTTGAGGCTTGACCAGTAGATGCACCAGAAACAAGAAAATCCATATCAGCTACATTACCAAAATAACTACTGTTATCAGGTCTGTCCGCAGAACGCATTTGTATACGACCTGTTATCCCTGTTCCTCCTCCAGTTGAGTCGTTTTGTTCAAAAATTAAACCACCAACTATTTGACCTTCTGTTAATGTTATATCTGTGTTTTCAATACGTATATATGGCTCTGTAGATGCCGATATGTGTAAAGGATTGTCAGGACTACTCGTTCCAATTCCAACATTACCTGATGAGTCTATTCTCATGCGTTCTGCACCATTGGTTCTTAAAGTCATATAATCACTTGCATGATTGTATTGAATTTGACCACCATCGTTCTGACCTGCTGTAGAAGATTCTGTATCAGTAAATATTAGTCTACCATTTCCTGATGTTGAAGATTTAATAGTTATACCATCGTTACCAGTACCACCTACAACAAGATTATCTGCTTGTCCCCAGTAACTTGATGGATTGGTTACACCAATTCCAACGTTTCCTGATGAGTCTATTCTCATGCGTTCTGTATTGTTAGTTCCAAATCTTAAATCATTATTTGTATACTGCCATACATCAAAAAGTGAAGTAGAGTTATCAAACTCAATCCAAGATTTAACAGTAGTTCCTTGACTAAACTTTAATGCTTCTTTACCACTTGCATTTTCATTACTAATCGCAATTCTATGCGGAGAAGCTACATTACCTTCAACCACCAAAGCATCACTTGGACTAGTCGTTCCAATACCTAATCTCTCAGCACTTGCATCCCAGTATAGAGCTTGGGTAGTTCCTGTGTCATCATAGAAGGAGATGTCTCCTGTTGTATGAGCTATGTCTAGTCTTGTTCTTGTGCCTACTCCGTTTTCTGTACCTTGAAATGTAAATCCACCATACCTATCAGCCTCATCTTGATAGCTATCAAATACTACATTACCATCATTAACCGAAATTTCTAACTGTTCTGAGCCTGAAGTTGTGCGTCTAATTTTAATAGGATTGGCTAGTGAGTTATTAACAGTCAAACCATCAGCAGTAACTGTTCCTGTTACGTCTATGCCTGTTGAGGTTGTGGCTAGTTTGGGTGAATCATTATGATAAAGTGTTACTGCACCATCAGCAACAGCCGTAATCATGTATTCACCAGTGTACTTATGTATTTCTACGGCATCGTTACCACGTAAGATAAGTTTGCCTGTGCCTGCATCATCAATACGGCTATGGCTACCATCATGATAAATTTCTAAATCTGAACCTGCTCCGAATATTGCTTTTGAACTATCTGCAAAGGTAATATCATCACCTGTGCCTACAGCTATATCTGTACCGCCTGTAGTGTTACCATTAGCAAGGATCTCGGCTAATGTATCTACTGTTCCTACCTGGCTATCTACATAGGCTTTGATTGATTCAGAAGTAGCAACTGTTGTAGCTGATGCTGTACCAAATGTATCGTCATCAATAAAGTTTGCAATATTAATGCTGCCATCTGATAAAGTACCAAAAGTAACTGTGCCTGTTGTTGTAATAGCTGATGAGCCATTATCTATAGATCCAAAACCTGATGTGATTGATCCACCATTCAATGCACCTACGCTTGTTATGTTTGTTTGTGCTGCTGTAGATAAAGTACCTACAATTGAAGTATTAGCTGTAAGGGTTGTAAATGTACCCGCAGCTGGTGTTGTGCCACCAATAACAGAGCTATCAATAACTGCGCCATCTAGGTTCATAGCTACTGATGTACCAGTAGCGCTAAATAAACCATCAACAGTATCTAGGTCATCGTTTAGCTTTGTTCCCCAAGTATCAGTAGATGCTCCTACTTCTGGTTTTGTTAAGTTAAGGTTAGTTGTAAATGTATCTGCCATAAAATTTTATCCTTTAAGCTGCGTCTTGTTTGCTTAATTCATTCCAAGTAGTAGATGGATTAGATTGATCTGACCATGTTGTACTTGTTTGTAAATCTGTCCATGATGTGTCTGGATTCGCTTGGTTTGTCCAGGTATCTGCTATTATATCTTGTTCTGTCCATGTGTCATCAGGAACAATTATATCTTCCCATTTTAGACCACCAATTGCATTAAATCCACTTGTTTGTGTAATTGTAGATGTGGCTCTATCTATCTGATGACCGATAGCATCAAAGCCACTAACGCCTTGTATGTCAACAACACCTTTAACTGTGAATCTACCAGTAGCAGTCATTCCTGATACTGCTGGTCCAAAAACAACACCTCGGTCTATTTGATGACCAGTTGCTGTCATTGCACTTGTAGAACTTATGGTTGATGCACCAAGCGCTATTCTTACACCAGCAGATGTTGCGCTAGATGTAGCAGCAATTGTTGCTGATCCTAAATCTATTTGTATGCCAACTGCTGTTACGCTAGAAGTTGCAGATATGGTCGCTTGACCTCTATCTATTTGTCTACCAGTTGCGGTAGCTCCTGATGTTGCAGATATAGTGGCTGCGCCGATTTGGAAAACAGGTGTCCCAAAATGAGACTTCCCGTATCCACCATATCCGTAGCCTACTGAGGCCATGTTATTAAGCTAATGTTATATCTAAATCGCCAGCGTCAAATCTGAATACGTCACCTGAGCTTACAGTTTTAGAAGTTGTTAAGTTTGCGTAAGCTAATAGATTACCACTTGATGAGGCATCTAAAATACCAACTGCTACTACTGTACCATAATCAGCTGTTGCTGTTGGGTATTCAATTGCAGCTGAGTTAGTAGCTGTTGTTGGGTTTGTACCAGATACAGTAAATGCTCCTGATTGTCTTGCGTATGCTCCGCCTGATACTTCAGTACCGCCACCTGTATCAGTAGGTGCTACAGTATATAAAGCAACATATAATGTTCCTGGCGCTGTATAAGCATTACCACCAAACACATGGTCTAATACTTTGTCCTCTAAATAATCACTAAATCCAGCCATATTGTCTCCTAATTATTATTCCAATAATATATTTTTTTACCAGACTTGCCATAAGTTCTTCTTCTTTGCATTAGAGAGCCTTTGCCAAATTCTGCTTTCTCTTGTTCCATTCTCATTTCTTCTAATGCTTTTTCAAATTGTGCTGTGAATAAAGGCACTCTTTCATCTTCCATTAGATAGATAGAAGCATGTTTTAAAGCACCATATAGATAAGCATCTGGATATCCTGTGGATATAAAGTTTGTAGTATTAGAACTACTAAGTGCATCTATAGTGCCGTAGTATGTTAATTGTAATGTATAACTTGAGTCAGGAGTAGGTGCTAACTCTAATGAGTTATCTACAATTGCATAATATATTGGTTGACCAGATACATTGTTATTAGCTTTTCTATAAACATCTAATGATTCTATTGATTGTTGGAATAATGGTCTAAAGTCGTTTGATGTAATTTCTATGTTTATGGCTTCTAACCAATCAGTTGGTAAGCTCATGTATTGACCATCAGCTGTAGCAGTAGCACGCTTTATCATGTCTTTGTTTCTTAATCTCCTATTAAATTCTGCCTCTGTAGCATCAATAAAAAAATCAAGTTGATCTGTTAAATCTGATCTATTTAAGAAATTAGCTATATTAGTTTTTAATTCATCGTATGTCATACTTTACCTTTCCATGTTCTAAATGGTTTATTATCTGAATGATTTAACCATTTTTTCCATTGTGCTGAGTCTTGCGCCCATCCTTCTCGGACTGCTCTTTGATATACAACCATTGGTATTTCAGCTACATGCCTAAAATCTTTACCAGGTTTATATTCAGACAAGTTTTTAACATAGTCTAAAGTAGGTTGTATGTTTTGTTGTGTGTGATAAATAACCTTATCATCCTCTGTAGCAAATACAGATTTATAACCTTGCTTATGATCTATTAGTGTTGTCTTAGCCATGTAGAGATTTTAGCACAAAAAAAAGGGATGCCGAAACATCCCTTAAAGGTTATTGACTAAACTTATGATACGTTTAGGTCAGCAACAACACCATGTGCAGCTTCGTTGGATACTTCTAATCCATACTCAACCACAATCATTTTTGTCTCAGCATCTCCTATTGTAGCAATATCAACAGTTTTAAAGTCTCTTAGGTAAGACACTTTAGCAAACTCTGGATCTACTAATAATAGTGATGTTTCTCTTGATCTGTTTGATGGAACAATTTTTAGTTCACCAAAGTCAGATGAGTAAACAGATACTGAAGCTTCAACTGTGTTTGCATCGACAAACTGTCTAGCTTGAGTTCTACCTGTGAAACCAGAAATAACTTGCTTGTTGTGTGGACCACAAATAGCCATGTTTGGCTCACCGCCGTTAGTAAACATAGTCTGTAGAACACCTTTTAGTAAGTCCTCTGTTAAGTCTCTGTCTGTTCCGTCTGTTGGAGCAGCACCGCCACCAGCACCTGCACCGCCGGAACCTCTTGATACGTTTGATGTAATCCAAGATTCAAAACCACCAGTTTTTCTAGCTGTTGTAGCATCACCAGTTGTTTTAGCGCCGTTTTGACATAGAGCTTCTTCCATATCTCTTTTTAGTGCTTTTGACATAATAGCAAGCTGATGAGCCATTTCTGATCTTTTACCAGCTGCATCTGAAGCGTCCTGCGAACCTGTTACAGTTGCATCTCTGCTTGAAATCATAGCAACATTACTTACCCTTGTTGTAGCTGTTGAAGCTGATCTTGATAGTTCAAAACCCTCTAATTGTCCAGCTGAACTTGGTGTAGGTAATACTTCTGTTTGCCAATCAAACACTACGTTCTTAATATTTCTTTTTCCAATTGACGACATAAACGGTGTTTGCATTGGAGAGATGTTGTAAATGATATTACTTAGATCTTCTCTGTCAGCAGTTGCTGAATATGTGTCAAAAGCATTAGTGACCTTCGCCATAATATACTCCTATAAAATTAAATTATTTGTTCAAATACTTTAGCCGCATCCTGAATCTTTCCAGTTTTAGCTAATTTTTGTTTTGCTTTCTTCACAGGTGCTGTCGTTTTTGGTCGGTTAGTAGTACCAGGTCTAGCAACTCTAGCTGGTGCTTTTTGTGTTGGTTTTTTCTTTGTGGCTTCAACTGTTTTAGAGTTTAACCAAGCATTTCTTAAACCAAGCAAAGCACGATAATCATAAACCTGTTCAACTTCTTGTTCTGAATATTCCAAGTTGTTGATTGCATAGTCTCGAATAGCCAACTTTTCTTTAGCAGCAATCTCAGGATTCTGCCATTCTGGGATAATTTCAAGAAGTCTTTTATTACCATATTCAACAAACTGCTGAATCTGTTGTTGCTGTTTAACTAGTGCTTCTTGTTGAAGCCTTTGTTGTTCAGCGCTAACAGCTTGTAATTTTTCTTTTTTTTCATCCCAAAGTTGTTTTTCTCTGACGTAGCCTACAGGATCATCACTATATAGATTTTCCCAGTCTGGTTCGTTAGCCAGTTCGCCCTTTAATTGAGCTTCCATCTTCGGTAACAACTGCGAATAAATCGCATCTCTTTGCGCTAACTCTGCTTGCTGCTGCTCAATAGTCTTTCGCTGTTGAGAGAGTTCTTGTGTTTTACGCGTATAATCTTGCTGACGAGAATATCCGTTGACGAGTTCCTCTTGCGTGACTTCTACCTCTTGGCCATCTACCTTTACAGTAAATGTTTGAAGTTGCGGAGCTTCCTCTTCAACATCTGTTTGTTCTTCTTCAACTTCTTCTTCATATTCGTCATCTTCCAATTCATCTGCAATCTGTTGATCTATTTCTTCAACATACTCAGAATCATCTTCAATGACTTCTTCTTCTGCTACTTCTTCTATGACCGCTTCATCAACCTTATCCTCTTCAGGGGTTAAAAAACTTTCAAACATCGAAGTAGTAACTTCGTTATCAGTTTGTAAAGCAGTCGGTTTTCCGTTATTGCTCATATAAATACTCCTTAAATGTATTTAAGAGTATTTTATATCAATAATGTGTAGAAAGGGAAGTATTAACCAATATTTCTAATTTTGTTAATGTTTGCTCTAGTAAGCTTGCCTTTTTCAGCGATGATACGCAGATGTCTTTCAACCTCTGGTAAAAGTAATAATGACCTATGTAAATCTTCTCTAGCTGTAATATCGTTAATATCTCTTGAGTTTAACCAATGTGTAATGTATTCGTTTTTAAGATTCTCTATAGCTTCTTTAAAAACATCTGATGTTAGTAATTGTTCTGCTTGTGCAGCTTTTAATACGTCGTCTTGTGATATTGCCATTATGATACTCTCATAGGTAGTTGTTGATCTATTGAAAATTGACCGCCAGTTGGTTGTTGTAAAGCAGATAAGCTAGACTCTAATTCAGATATTCTTGACAATAAACCAGATATATCAGGTTGTTGTTTTGGTATTCCTGCTAACGCTGCTTGTATATCTTCTTGTGTTGCAAAGCCACTTAAGTCTGGCGCTTGATATGTTGGTATATCAATACCAGCAATAGCAGCTTGGTTTGCAGCTATTTGTTGTTGCAATGTTGTTGGGTCAAATTGTGGTATGCCACCTATTTGTTGTTGTAAACCACTGATTTGCTGTTGTATTCCACTTGGGTCAAAACCAGGTCTACCTTGTAATTCTGCGATCTGTTGTTGCAACCCAGTAGGATCAAACATGGGTATTTCCCTACTTTGCAACGTGCTTATTTGTTCTTGTAAGCCTGTTGGATCAAACATAGGTATATTACCTATGGATTGTTGTAAACCACTAATCTGTTCTTGTATTCCGCTAGGATCGAATCCAGGTCTTTGTTGCAGAGCTGTAATCTGTTCTTGCAAAGTTGATGGATCGAATCCAGGTCTTTGTTGTAGTGCGCTTATTTGTTCTTGTATACCACTTGGATCAAACTGAGGTATTGAACCTATCTGTTGCTCAAGACTACCAATTTGTTGTTGTAGTCCAGTAGGATCAAACTGGGGTCTAGTTTGTAGTTGGTTTATGTCTTGTTGTATGGACATAAAATCATCTCTAGTCGGTACTTGTTGTTCTAATATACCAAGTCTTTGTTGTAATGTTGTTGGATCAAATGGTGTTATCTGACCAATATTTTCTTGTAAACCAGCTATTTGTTGCTGTAATCCTGTAGGATCAAAACCTGGTCGTGTTTGCAATTCTGCTATTTGTTGCTGTAATTGTGTTGGATTAAATCCAGGCCTTTGTGAAATTTGTGTTATCTGCTCTTGCAATCCTGTTGGGTCAAATCCTGGTTGTTGTTGTAATAAGTTAATTTGTTGTTGTAATCCTGTTGGGTCAAACTGTGGTATTTCTCTTGCAGATAATTCAGCTATATCTTGTTGAATTGACATAAAGTCATCTCTTGATGGAACTTGCTGTTGCAATAAACCTATTTGTTCTTGTAAACCAGAAGGATCAAATCCTGGTCTTTGTTGTAATGCAGTAATCTGCTCTTGTATTGCACTAGGATCAAAGCCTGGTCTTTGCTGTAAAGACGTGATTTGTTCCTGTAAACCTGATGGGTCGAATACAGGTATCTGTTGTGATTCCAATGCACCCAATCTTGTTTGTAAACCTGTTGGATCAAAGCTTGGTACTTGTTCCAAAATGTCTGCTTTTAAAGCTTCAGGATCTATTTGTGGTACTCCTAACAATCCTTGCAATCCTGTTCTTACATTTTCTGGTATTTCTATTTGTGAAAAATCAATGTTAGACAAATCTATTTGTGGCAATTGTCTTGGTATTTGCAATCTATCAAAAGGTATAGTTACTCCACCAATACCTGTGCCTAAGAAACCAAGATCATCAGGTAGTTGTGTTACAGGTGGTGTTACAGGTGGTACGAATATTTGATCGTCCCTAACTGGCGGAGGTGGTGCAACAGGTTTTTCTACTGGTATATCACCATTAAGTTGTGCTTGTGTGTAACCCATAGGTTGTTCGGGCGAATAGCTTACACCTGGTGCTATAACTTGTGACATTGGCATACCGCCAGCTATAGAACGCGCATAATCAAAACCGCTAGTGTATCCTGCGTTTCCTAAATTCGCCATGTTACCTGGTAAAATGTTATATATAGAACCTAAGTTATTAGCAAATAATGTTCTTTCAGGATCTTGATAAAATTCTATTTCACCTGTTTCTGGATTCCTTTTTCTATATGTATATGCCATATTACTTGCTGATTATTTTGTCCATTTTTTCGTCTAGTTTATCTAAACGATCTATAACTCTATCTATGCTGATTGTTAGCTCAACTTTAGTTACATAGTCTTTTGCAACTTCTTCGCGAGTCTTATTAAGCAGTATATCAACTCTTTTCATTTCTGTCGCGTTAGTTCTGATGCCATGTATGATTGGTGCGAATACTAATGTCATTACAATATTCCAAAACATCATGCCATCAAATTCCATCAGTAGCTCCAAATATGTGGTCTAGGTCTACCTTGTGAATCTTTAGATATATCAAGATGTATAAATCTTGCGCCACCCTTTTGGTTTACACCAATACCAGTAAAGCCAAAGTCTCTGGCCTTAGATATAATTTCTAATGCTTGTTTGCCTCTAACACCTATATCTGCTGCTAAACCTAAAGCATGTGTACCAGGTTTAGATTTCTTAATTTCTACAGGATGATCTGCACATCTATAACCAGATGTGATTTTGAATGGAAATCCACACTCTGTTCTTAGTTCTTGTAGCTTGTCTATAAGCTCATGCTCTATTTGGTTTTCACCACAATGTTTACAAGCAAATTCTTCTAATACAAAGTTCTTCCAACTCATTTTGATACTCCTTTAGTCTTTTCAAATGTTCTTAATCCACCAAGTCCTAGCATACCCATTAATACAGTCATTAGCGAACCCATATCAAAACTTGGTAAGTCAAATGATAGTCCAGCTGCTGATAGTCCGAATACAATAATAGGCTGTAATAAAAAGTGGTACAGCATAGCAATGCCGCAAGTCCACCCCACAAAAGGCCGCCAACCTGCAACGAATAAGGATCTATGTCCAGCTTCAATCTTGTTGATCTCAATCTGTGCCATATTCGCTTTATGTAATTCTGTTTTAAGTTCATGGTTAAGCTTTGCTTGTAAGTCTTTATCAGGCACTAATTTGCCAACTATGTCGCTGACTGGACCTATTAGTTTATCAATCATCTTTTTTATGTAGTTTTAAAAAATACTCAGCATCTACTAATGCTAATGGTTTTGTTCTGTTTCTTTTAATTATAACCAAAGGTTCGTAATCTTTACAGTTTTCTTGCGACTGTTCGTATGCTTTCCATACATTCACAGCTTCTTGATTTTTGCACTCTATTGAATATGGGAATTGTTTGCGAGATTGCACGCCCATGATGATATCTTCACCATTAGAACCCATTGGTCTTGATTCTAAATCTTCTGGATCAAATCCTAGTAGTTCAACAAGTTTGTCTACTACCCATTGTTGCAAAGCTCTCCCTTTGGCTTTTGCAGATGATGGTTTCACTTTTTAGTTTTTTTTACTTTTTTCTTTTTAGG
>Ga0208792_1000350_pt1 | contig 18399 bp, 20 predicted proteins | sample 14_taG_FD_184087 | JGI IMG/M metagenome (GOLD analysis project Ga0208792, IMG submission 184087) | Marine viral communities from the Subarctic Pacific Ocean - 14_ETSP_OMZ_AT15311 metaG (SPAdes) (version 2) | ecosystem: Environmental > Aquatic > Marine > Oceanic | place: Pacific Ocean | collected...
TCCACACTTTACCAAGAGATTCACCATATAAATTAGTTTTAGTTTCACCCACAGATACCTTGAACAAGGTTACTGCTTGTTCTACTACATAATCTACCACCTCCTCTGAGATAGTTTTTATGAAATCTAAATCTTTAGCGTTGAAAAACTTCGGCATAACGTTATCCTATATAAATTGCTAGTGGAACTTTGTTTATGATTGTTTGTTGTTGGTCAACCATAGAAGCTTCGTTCTCTATTCTTTGTTTTTTACTTACTTCATTAAGATTCTCTCTTAGTTGTTCAATAAGAGCATCTTTTTCTGTTTGTGCTTCAGCTCTAAGTGATGCACCATCTAAAGAAACTTCTGAACCAGGAATTGGTACTGAAGAATATTTCTCTCTAATTGCACCTAACATCTCTTTTGCCAAAGCAAGTGTGTATTTTCTAACCCATTGTTTACCAACATCGTTTATTCTACTATATGTAGCAAAACTATATCCAATGTTTGAATAATCCGATACTACATTTGGAATTATAACAGTAGAATTTTCTCTTCTATCTTTTACAACTTGATATTCAAACCAAAGTTTATAATCTGATGCAGGTTTTGGTAAAATTGTTATTTTATTATTTACTATATTGAATGAATGTGCAGATTTTCTAATTTGGTCATTAAATTCAATCTGTTGAATTCTTAACATATCCTCATAAATCGGCATCATCACGAATTGTGCCGCTGGTGAGAATGAACCAAATCCAAATTCATCAACTAAGTTAAGTGTTCCTTGTCCACTAACTGAATATGGGTCAAAGAATCTGTTAATTGCTGGAGTTGTTTCGTAATATACTTTAGTTACATCAATTCTTTCACTACTTTCAGATACATCTCCATAAAGAGCCTGTAAATCATATTCTTGAGAGGCAGTAGTTACATCTATTGAACCCTTTTTGATATCAGTTCTACCACCAACGTTTGCAAAGTTACCATATGATTCTGCTATTGTTACTACGTTATTTAGTTCTGAACCTTGTACTGATTGACCAGTATAATCAGAACCAGTTGGTTGTCCTTCTAATGAACCGAGGTTATTTCTTATGTTAAACTGATTTACTTGTGCAGAATACTCCGATACTGATTCTTCAAATACTGCAAAGAAGTTCTCTCCTTGTAGTTCTATATCAATAATAGGATATCCTAGCCTTTTTGCACACCACGATGCAACCTTCGGTGCATCTAATTGAAATGATGAATCATCATCATATATACCAAATGGTGTAGAGGAACCTGATGTAAAATCAGCTGAACCTGTCCAAATTCGTGCTTGAGACATATTATACTTTCTCCTTATTTACAATTATACTATTATAAATATAAAATATTAGAAAAGGAAGTATAAAAATAAAAAAAGAGGGGTGAGTAAGTTCCCCTCTTAATTTAATAGAATATTTGTAACCTTAATTGATTGTGCATTAATATACACTTATTGTTTCTCGTTTCATATGTTTACCACCACTCTGAATACCTCCTAATTTAGAATATTGTATTAGAAAAGACCTTCTCCATCTATCAGTTGTAAAGTTTGCATCTGAACCATGTAATACATGAGAATTTAATGGTGTTACTGAACCTGCTTTAATTGGAACGTAAATTTTATTCCATTTATCAACCCATTGTCCATCAACCCAAGTACCAGGTACATATAAAGGTTTTCCTCTTTCATTTGGTTGACCATTAGGATTAGTTTTTATTCTACTTTCATCTCTTGATTCAAACTCAGTATGAGTAGAATCTGGAATAGGATATACCATTTTATCTTTATGAGAACCAGGATACCAATATAAACATCCATTTTCTTCATCAGCATCATCTATTGCAATACTTACATTTATTACTTCTCCATAATTTGCATGAGAATAAAATATATTGTGATGTACATCCCTACCGAGAGCTCCTGGTGGTTTGAAATATGCCCATGTTTGGGTAGCTTCTATTTTACAATCAGCTATATCTAAATCATTTCCCATCAACTTTTCAATTGCAGAAACAATTCTCTCATCTTTGGTTATTTTTAAAAATAAATCTGATTTTAGGTGAGGATGTTCAAAAAAAGTAAGAGGGTCATTATCTCTTTCTTTTAGTAATCTCATCAATTCAATTTTCATTAAATTGACTTCTTCTTTTGTAAATAATTGAAAATTGATAAATCCATTATCTTCCCAATTAGTAATTGTTTCATTTGAAATGTAGCTCATTATATATAGTTTATGAATTAAGACCGAATTGTCTTAATATGTTGAGTCAATATATAGTTATAATTTAAAAAAAATACAGGTTTTATTCAATTATTTTACGAAAAAAACAAAATATAGTACTAAAACATGATATTTATCATGTTTTTTTGTAAATTTCTAATAAATATCTTATTATAGCATAAAAAAAGAGGGAACATTTCTGTTCCCTCTTAATTCTATCATCACTATTGTAATGACTTACTACTAAAATTTAATTAACCGATTATAGGTTGTTTAAATCTTTAACATAGATTTTACCATAGAATTCTGGTCTTACCATTTTCTTAGCATATCTAGTCATTACACCTCTTCTTGGTGTAAAGTTAGTTGGGTCATATACAAGTGGAGTCATAATTAACGGTACATAAGGTGCATAAACAGCTCCTGTTTCTAGGAAGTTTGAACCTTTAAATCCTAATAAGATTTCGTTAGAAGTCATATAAGGGTTTTTGTACACAGTATATCTATTACTCATAGAACCAACAGCAGATACACCAGCTGCGAAAGATGAAGCATCTTTATCAGCAGATACAGTAAATCCTGGAATAGATTCTAAAATAGTACATACATCAGGAGAAGCAACAACGAAGTTAGCTCCACCTCTTAAAGTTAATTGGTGTATCTTGTTAGATACTTTGTTCAACTTAGCTCCTAAAGTCTGGAACCAAGAATTTTTAGTATAAGCTGCAGAATTTCCTCCAGCAACCCATCCACTAGTGTTTGCATCATACTCTTCACCTAAAGTTACAGACCAGTATTCAGTTGTTAAAGCGTTAGCTTTTAACATATCAAGGATTTCAAGGTCAATCTCTAATGAGATGTACTCTGATAACATTGAAGTTAATTCAGCTTCAGCATCAATTGAATGGTATGCATTTAAATCTTGAGCTAACTCAGGAGTCCATACAGCCTTTAGTTTTCTAGTCTTAGCAACAATTGCTTCAGACTTTAATTCTAAATCAACTTCAGGAATACCTAAATCAGTTGCAGGTTCAGATGGAGAACTATCTTCGAAGTCTCCTCTGTTTGCAGCGATTGGTTGTTGTGAATGTTTAACTGCTAAATCATCACCTAAAGATGATAATTTTGCGAATGTAGAAATTACTTCTGAACCTACTGCACCAGCAACACTAGAGTGTGCAGGGTAGTAAGAATCTGCAGATGCGAAATCTGAAGATGAAATGTAAAAACTTCTTACACCATCTAAATCAGGTCTTACTAATTCAGATGCGTCAAATGAAATCTTAGCTAATGAACCATCAGCAACTGAAGCTGATAATGATGCATCATAATTTACATCTGCCCAAGAAGCTGAAGCGATAGTTAAATCACCAACAGCGATTGAATCAGATACGTCATTTGCAGTATATGCAAATCTACCTTCACCGTATAAACCATTTACAGCAGAATCAGTTGAACCTAAATCGTCACCAGTACCACCAAAAAGTGATTTTCCAGAAAACGCAGGATTACCTGGTTGTGCAGTACCATATTTGAAATCTAAATAAAAGATTAGACCAGATGGTAAGTTCATTGGTTGAACACTAACGAATTCTTTCGATGCAATTTCACCGAAGATACGTCTTACTAATGGTAGAGCTACTCCACTCCACTCTTCGTTTCCACCACCTGTACCGGTAGCAGTAGCTTCATCAAGCAATTGTTTTGCTTGGTTTTCTAACAATACAGAAATCTGTGATTGTTCTCTCTCTCCTAAACCTTCTAAAAGTCCAGTTTGTTCCCATTTTCCTTTAAGCTCTCTTGTTTCAGCAAGCATAACTGATTGTGGGTTCTTTCCTTCCATAAGTTTAGATAAATCAAAATTTGCCATTTTTATTTTTCCTTTTTTTTGGGTTAAATTAAATATTTGCTAATTTCTTAAATCTTTCTGCCATCGTGTTAGTTGCTTCAGTAATTACTTCTTTAGAAGGAGCAGTACTTGCAACTGGTTTAGATGCGAATGATTCAGTTATTTTAGCTTGTTTTACTTTTTTTGCAGTACCACCAATTTTTAGTGATTCAGCAAGAGTTGAGAATACTAGTTTTACTTCTCTAACATTCTTAGTTCTATCTAATGTTTCAACAACTTTCATTTTCTGGTCGTTGTTCAAGTCATAAGAACGGAATAGTTTGTTAGTGTAAAGTAATTTTGCATTCAATAAATTTACTTCGTTGATTGTAGATTTAAGTTCCTTGATAGTATCCATTGCTTCTGTAAGCTCTGATTTTACTTCTTCAAGTTCATTAGTTTCTTCTACAACTTCTTCAGAAACTTCTTCTTCTGATTCATCTTCTTCTCCGTATCCCATTTCTTTTAGGATTTCGTCTAAGTCGATTTCTTCATCATCAGATTCTTCTGATTCTTCTTCAGATACTTCTTCTTCAGATTCGTCTTCATCACCTTCTTCAGAAATTTCTTCTTCTTCTTCAGATTCTTCACCTTCATTGTGGTGTTCATCTTCGTGAGATTCGATTTCATCAGATGCGATATCAGCAACTTCTTCCTCTTCTTCATCATCAAGTTCTTCTTCAAGTTCTTTAATGATAGCTTCAAGGTCAAGTTCATCTTCTTCCTCTTCTTCTGCTACTTCTTCTTTAGATTCTTCAGAGTGAGTTTCATCAACTTCCTCTTCAGATACTTCTTCTTCAGCAACAACTTCAGATTCTTCAGATACTTCTTCTTCAGATACAGTTTCTTCAGATACTTTTTCTTCTTCAGCTTCTTCAGCAACAACTTCAGTTTCTTCAGATACTTCTTCTGTTTCTTCAGATACAGTTTCAGTTGATTCTTCAACTTCTTCTTTATCTTCTTCTTCAGTTACAGTTTCTTCGGATACTTCTTCTGTAGCTTCTTCAACTGTTTCAGTTTCTTCTACTACTTCGTTTTCTTCAACCTTTTCTTCTTCCTCATCACTTTCTTCAATTTCTTGTTGAAGTTTTTGAGATAGAATAGATTGTAAACGAGGTGTAAAAGCTTCTTCCAAAGCTATTTTAGCATTAGCAATTGCAGTTTCTCTAACAGCTTTTGCATCAGCGATAGCTTCTTTTAACAAATTTGAGTTTGCCATAATAGTTTACCTTTCGTTTTGTTTTCGTGAAAATATTTGGGATTTCCAATAATGATTATTGTAAAACGGTTTTTTAGTTACCACATATAAGAATGATGGGTATTCATTAACCTTAGTAAGAACCTACATTGGGTAGGTTATTCAATATATAAATATAGAATATATATTTTAAACGATAATTTTACTTATCTTTTTTATCTTTATTCTTATTTTTATCGTTTTTGTTACCTTTTCTTTTAGGTTTTTTAGTATAAAATCTTAACTTAGTATCACCATCTTCTATTTTACCAAGTATAGTTTCCTTTTCTTGTTCCCTAACAGCTAATTGTTTTTGTCTTCTACGAACTGTTGTGGGTTTTATATAGTATCTTCTTTCTCTAAGTTCTAAAAGATGACCCGAATCAATGGTTTTTCTTTTTAACTTTTTTAATGCTCTGTTGATATCTCCTTTGATTACCTTGACAGAAACAATAGATTTCTTTTTACTCATTCTCCTAATTTTAGTGTAACGTTATTTTATATAAGTATATATAATTTTAATTTAAGAACCTTTACCAGTTCCTGATTTTCTTCCTTTAGTATGAGTAGAAACGTTAATAGGTTTTTTACCTTGTCCTGCAGATGATTTACCACCTCTATTAGATTTGTTTTGTGCTGCTCTTTTTCTACGAGTTGCAGATTCCTTTTCTTTCTTACTCATAGATGCGGCTTTCTTGGCAGGAACACATTTAGCATATCCTTTTTTCTTACCACTCGTACCACATGGAGGGTGTTTACCACTTTTATCTTTTTTACCGATGTTAACCCACTTGGATTTAAACCAGTTTCTCAAATCTTCATTTGTGGTTTCTTCGAATATCTCGTCTATGATATCTTGTAATCTCATTACTTACCTAGTTGGAATAATTTTTCTTCTGCAGCTGCATTAGTTCGGTAATCGTAGTGTTTTGGATTTACTCCAAAATCTTTTAGGGATTTTTCTAACCAAATTCTATACTGTCTTTTACCATACTTTTTTTCCATGGTAGCAAGTACATCGTAAAATAGTTTTTCGTGTTTAACTTTTTTTACTAAATCTTTGATTTGTTTTTTATCTTCTACCATTGGATTATATCCTTGTGGTACACCATCATCTTTACCTTCAGCGAATTTCATCAATCCTCTTACTCTTTTTATTAATGTACCTGCAGGAATTCCATAGGTATCACTCATTACATCTTGAGTAAACTTATTTGATAGGAAGTTAGATAATTCTTTTTTAGTTGCAATACCACTCTTAAAATCATCTCTTGCAATCTTATCTAATTCTTTAGCATCTATCTTACCTTTAAAGTATGCAGTAAGTGCATCTGCTTTGTAGTTGTATTTACCTTCGTTTACTGATTCCTTAACCACTTTTTTAATTAAGTGGTTTCCTAATACAACTGTATCAGATGGGGAAGTTCTTATTTTAAGAGGATTAATCTTTTCAACCTTACCTTTAATAACTTTTTTTCCACCTTTTAATGTTACAGTAATAGTATCACCTACTTTATATTTTGCTTCGTTTACTGATTCAAATTTATATTTGTGATATTGGTCTCTTGAAAGAATATAATTTTTAATAAAATCTTTTAATTCTTTTTCGGTTTTGAAGTTGTGGCCACCTTTATCAATATCATGTCCTTTATAGTATGGAGTAAAGTTTGTAACACCACCTCGTGATTTTCCTTTTTTCCAAACTATACCATCAAGGCCTTTGTATTCTGATTTGAATCCTTCGTTTACTGATTCATTAACTTTCTTTACGTGCTGAACAATCTTCTTAGCAAATGCTGGAGAAGTTATTTTAGCTATCTGAGTAATAGTTTCTCTTGTATTAGGTCTAATATTCTTTACACTACCTCCACCTTTCATATCAGGAAACTTACCATCCATTGAGTACCCATAATCTTTAATTGCTATAAGGTTACTACTTTTATCAAACATAAATTTGTAAGAACTTATTCTTGAACTATAAGAAATTCGTATAGTTACTTCAAATTCACCTTCTTTATTTTTCTTATCAGAACCGATAACCATTCCGAATGCTTCACCAGTTTTGTTGTTTCTACCTTTGATTGATGCTTCGTTTATTCCTTCTCTTGTTAGTTTGTATCCTTGTTTTGCAAGTGTTCCAACAAAATCACTTAAATCTTTTTTGTTCTTGAAGATTTTTATATCAAAGAAATCACTACCATCTTTGTGTTTCTTTTTTCCATCGTGGTAAGATATTGTGTATTTTGCTTTACCAATACCATCTTGTCTTTTGAATCTTTTCTTACCTTCATCAACACCTCTCATTTTCTTTTTGACTATCATTGTGATACCACCCAAATCTTTTGCCCACTTTTCAGCATCTTTCTTATCACGATATGCAGCAGTTGCTACTGGCTTTACACCTTTCTTTGGTGAATGTAATACAATATACGCTTCGTTTACTGATTCATTCTTAGAAATTAATTCATCTACATCTTTATGAACATCTTTATAGTTGTTGAATTTTTGTTTACGAATAGCACTATATAAGGCCATTGTATATTTTTGTGAGTTGTTGTGGATTTTTCTTTTAATTGAATCTGCAGATTTTGAAGCTGATTTAGAATCCTTCATTTCAATATCATTTACTGCAGTTGAAAATACTTGAAAATCTTGAAAAGCATTCTTCTTATTATAATCCATCACCATATCTTCAATAAAAGATAATGAAGATTTCATATTCTCTTTGTTTTGTTTGAAAACTTTGGTTGCCATAGGGTCACCTTTTTTCAAGAATCGTACAAACTCTTCTTGTTTTCTCTTGACCTGACTCTTTTCACTAAAGTAATCTTTCTTTCTAAAAAGAGAATATACTTTTTCAAATTCTTTATTAGGGGATTTGAATCTTTCGTTGATTAACATTTCTTCCATCCTCCACCAGCTGCTTTATATTTCTTGGCTGCCCAACCATTAGCATATGCTGATGGGTAAACATCAAATTTTTGTTTTGCTTGAGATTTATAAGAACTCCACTTACCAGGATTTGTTGGACAATTTTTCTCCATTAGAGTTTCAACTTTTTGACCGAACTCATATAATGCAGTTTCTTGTTCGTTTAAATCAGTTACTTCTTTTATTGTAGTAGTGATAGAACCATCATCGTTTCTCATTGATATAGATACAGGTTCTTCATTTAAAGATTCGTTACAACCACCTTCAGTTTCATTACATCCACATCCACAATCTTCTTTAGATTCGTTCATTCCTAAACGTTCTTTCATTTGTTCTTCTGATATCTCACCAATCTTGTAGTATCTTGAAAGTATGTGTCCCATATCTTCATATAATCCACTCATTCTTTGGTCAAGTGCCTTAGCTTCAGAAGCAACTTTATCGAATTGTTTACCCAACTTATCCAATTCACTCATGTTTCTTTTAATCGTGTGTTTATCAAACCAATCATCACCTTCGTGAATTGCTAATGTTCTAGCTGCTTCTGTAATACCACCAAGTGTTTCTGCCACTTGAGTAATATCGGATTTTCTATCCATTGATTCTTGATATTTGTTGTAAGTAGAAACGATTTCTAAGAAGTGTTTTTTAACTTCTAAAGAAAGAGGTCTCTTTTCTTCTGATTCGTTCATTAGTTGGGTTAATTTAATCATCGTGTACTCTCCTTAAAATAATTTTTTTAATTTTTTATCACCATAAACATCGGCGAAATACCATTTCTTATCTTTCATATTGTATAAATATATGTATTCTGCTCCACCACTTCTATCTGCAGTATCTACATATTTACCAAAATCTTTCATATCACCTTTAGTTGGTTTACCACTTTTGTAATATTCAATTTCTTTATCATCAAAGATTCCTCTTGCTCCACCCATCTTGATTAGTTTAAGAACATCTTTATCACTTTTCATGTGATGTTTTAAACCTGGTTTCATATTTGATGGGTATCCATCGTAGTGAACGTATGCAGAAACAATCTTACCATTTCTACCAATCACACCAACTTGAGAACGAGTTCCTTCGTTGATTATACCTTCTTTTAATAAATCAGTTAATTTAATCATAATTTCTTTGTCTCCTTTTTAAGAGTATATAAATCAAGTTTACCATCTTCGGTTAACTTAACATCATAATTAGTTTTTCTTATATCATTGTGACCACCTTTAAATGGAACACTAGCAACATTTCTTGTTACTGTTCCTAATTTAATATCATTATCACCTAAATATTTTTTTATATCAAATGCCATAACTTAATTTAATTCTGTTATAATTTCTCTCATCAAATCTTGTGATTTACACCACTCATTACAAACTTCACCTTGTTTATTAACAGATTCGTTCATCGGAGTCATAAATGCTCCATGTGTTGATGGATTAGAAACAAAATCCCAACCAATCAATTCAAAATCTTCACCTACTTGTACTTTACCACCTGATAGAGGTGATACTGAACCCATACCTCTTGATGAGATACCTAAAAGGATTCCTGCTTTAAGTAGTTCTTTTAAGATGTTACCACTTGGGGTCGGTAGTATCTCAACTGTTCCTACTAAATCATCATTATCCCAATGTATCTCTCTTACGTTATGAGATACGTTCTTTAGATTGATTACAGAAGAATCAGGATGGTCTAATTCACCAAGTGCTCTTCTTTCTTTAATAAGTGTTTCGTATTTCTTAGCTTCTCTCATCAAAATTTCTTTAGGATATATCCTTCCATTTTGATTTTCCGCACCTGCTCTTTGTAAGATACCTTTAACGATAGTTCTACCACTAGAATCTTCGTTTACTCTACCTTCGAATAGGTTTGTTTCTATTAATAAATTTGCCATTATGCTCCCCAACTTTTACGTTTTTTAAATAAATCAAAAAAGATTGCTGATACCTCTTGTCTGATGATTTTTCTTATTTCATCTTTATCAGACTCATTGAGGTCTTCAGTAACTAAAAAATGGTTTACACCAAATTTAGCATCTGAGATTTCCTCATTGATGATATCATACAACTCCGATTTTTTCATCTTATTTTACTTTACCTCTCTTTGCATCTCTTTTTAATTCTTCAAGTGCATTGATTTGGTCTTGTATTGCCTCACCCAAACTTACATTTCTGTATTTAGCTTGTTTTCTAACGGCAATCATTGCAATTCTTTTTTCTTCAGAAGAAGGTCCTTCATTAATTGATTCTTTAACTTCTTCTTTTTTATCTTCCTTCTTATCATCTTTCTTACCATCTTTCTTCTCTATTGCTTTTTGAAGTGCTGGTGGTAATTTTTTCTGAGCATCTGTTAATTCAGAAACTTGTTCTTTTTTTGTTCCTTTTCCTTTCCAAGTTTTTTCAATCTTGTTAAAGAATGCCTTCTTTTCTTCATCAGACATAGAAGGAATAGATTTACCTGCTTTTTCTAAGGCTCTTTTGAAAAATTCTTGATATTCAGATTCTTCAATCATAGTTTCTCTAACTATGTTTTTTAAGTGTTCTCTTGTTATTTTCATTTTTCTATCTCCTGTATAGTTCGAGCAATGTTTATCAGTCGCTCCTTTATCTTATAAATATGTTTATTTGTTCTTTTCCAATAGTTATCAGAATCCAATTCATTCATTGTTTTAATCTTATTATACCAATTAAAGAATTTTTCTGTTTCTCTAAGTTGATATTTAAGTTCTTTTAAACCCATTGCCATCTTCTTATGAGCATGCATTGATTCATCGTTTTTTAATGCTAACCAACGATTTACTGGTCTTTTTACTTTAGCTTCGTTTACTGATTCTTTTAATCGATTCATTTTTTTATCAGTTACGAAATATGCAGAACCGCCACCTGGAATTCCTTTTTGTGTATTTTGTAATCTCTTTACTTCTTTTTCAGCATCTTTAAATGTTTTGAATTCTTTTCCACCAACTAAAGATTTACCTTTTCCTCTACCTTGATTACGAGTAATATAGTATTTTGCTTCGTTTACTGAATCTTCATCCATCTTACCAACTATCTTCATACCGAATTGAGTTGAAATCTTTTTCTTACGTTTCTTATCTTTAGCACCACCATCAGAAAATGCACCAGGTACATTATACCCAGCTACATTACCTGTTGCAGTTGCCTCATCCAATTCTTTTTCTACTTCTTGGATAAGTTCTTCTAAAAATTTATTAAGATTTTGTTCCATTGACATTTTTTATCTCCTTAACCAATTCATAAGACATCATTAAAGCTGAAACTTGGTCATCAGTAATTTTTTTACCGATTCTTTGTTTTTTCAAAACATTTATCGTTTCTCTCAACTTTATTTTTGTAATCTTATCCTTCATACCTTTATACATTGAATGTAATTCAGTAATAGTTTTGATTAATTCAGATTCAAAATATTCGTTGAAATTTGAAGTGTTTGTTATGTTATTAATATACTCTCTTAATAACCCCTTTTGAGATTCATTTAAGTTAGTATATTTTTTATTAAAAGTTTCAACAAGAATCTTATAAGTCAATAATCTAAGGTCTTTCTCTTGTTTTCTATAATCTTCAACTAATTTATTCTCTTTTGTTTTTAATGCAGATTTAGATTTTGATGAGATATGTTCTACAATTGTAAGTTTAGAATCAAATACATCCTTTACATGAAGAACATCGTTCTTTTTACCTTCAAAAAGTTTGTGAATAGAAGCTAAAATTTTATAGTTAGTTACAGGAGAAGCTAAGAAGTTAGTAATTTCAAAGTTTTCTTTTATTGATTTAATAAGATGATATTTTTCCTTTTGAATTTTTGTATAGTCAATTCTACTATGTGCTTCTAGAATAGCATCAATGAATTTTTCGGCTTTTGCCTCTGAATTATATTTTTCATTTATTAAAAGGTTAAATAATCTAAGTTCTTTAGATATTTCTGTACCCTTTCCGTAAAATTCTTTAATTATTTGCTTTCCCTTCTCTTCGCTACCATTGATAATCTCAAGGGTAACCTGTCTAGTTAGGAGCTCAAATATAAATCCTACGTTTTTAAATTTTGAGTGTTTTATTTTTTTCATTTGTCTATTTCCAATTATGATATAGTAAATTTTCTCTATTATAAATATAAAAATATAAAAGATAAATTAATTTTCAGTATCATTAATGAGGTTTTCCTCATCTAACATACCTTTCTTTTCGTTTAAATACTTTCTTTTTGATGCAATGCCACTTATATATTGAGAGGCTTTTTCTTCCGAAGTTGTGTTCTTTTTAGCACTTCTTCTCTCTTTATCACCTAAAGGGTCTCTTCCAAGTGGATGTTTATCCTTTTTGTAAGTTCCACCCTCTTTTGGTCTACCACCTTTATCTTTTATCTCTTGTTTTAGTTTTTCAATCGATTCCTCAATATCATCTGGCTCTTCATCTTGGTCTGCTGGGTCATTACCCTCATCCTCAATAGAACGGAATCTGTATCTATCTTTCAAGTCATCTAACATTTTAACTCTTTCACCATCTTGTGCACTATCTGATAGTTTGAATACATTATCGTATATCCAATCTTTAGATAACATATTTAATCCTTGAATATCTTGAGCTAATCTAATTTTTTCACTCCACAAGTTTAATTTTTCTTGTTCGTAAATAAAAGATGGATTTACTAACTGTAATTCAAAGTTAGTCATTTCAGAATCAGTAATTCCTTGTGAATATAAATGCACGATTGCAATCTTAGATAATTCAGAAACTACTGTTCTTTGTATTCTCTCAATTGTTCTTGCAAATCTAACATCTTCTGCAGCTAATGTAGCTTTACCACCTACATTTTCTTCATATCCTAAATAAGCTTTTGGAATCTTTAGAGCTGCAAATAATTTATTTTTTAAGTAATCAATATCCTCAATACTTGCATATTCTAAACCAGCAAGATTTTCAATGTTAGTACCACTATCACCACCACGAACAGGAAGATAGAAATCTTCTGTTAGGTTTTGCATATTATACTTTAAGTTGTAATCACCAGTATTTCTATCAACAAAAGGAACTTTCTTCATCTTGTTCATAATTCTCTGCATATAGTTATCTACTTCTGTTGGAGGAATGTTTCCTATATCTACTTTGAAAACTCTTTTTTCTGGTGCTCTCATGATTCTGTGAATTAACATAGCATCTTCCATTAAAGATAATTGTTTCCACAATCTTCTACCATTTTCAATCATTGATTTTCCATATGGTAACCAGTTTGTATCTGCTAATAATCTAAAGTGAGCAACTTCAAAGTTTTCGTATTGTTCTTTTCCATTTGGGTCTTCAGTAATCTTAAATTTTACTGAGTTTGGATTCGATGGGTCTGTTCTTTCTAATCTTTCTGTGTTGTAAACTGAATGAGGTGTTACGTTAACAATACCTTTACCTTCAGCGATTTCTAAACCTAAGAAGAAATCTCCATACTTACACATATTTCTTACCCATGGCCATAGGTTGAATTCAATGTTAAGAATATCATAAAATAAGTTTCTTAATATTTCTTGTACGTTTTCATTATCAGATACAATTCCAAGAGTATCACCAAATTCATTTTTTAGTGTTGATTCATCTGCATATATATCGAGAGCTGATGCTAATATTGGGTCATTATCCATTGCATCGTAATCTCTAAAAACTTCTCTACGAACTTGTTGGTATGCCATTGATTGAGCACCACCGGCTTGTTCGAAGAAACTTTTTTGTAGTTTCGTGTACCTATCTCTTAGAGAAGATAAGTTAGTTTGTTGTCTTTCATCAGTATCGAAAACTTTTCTCTTACCATCTTTATTGACAGTAACAACTGCCTGAGCTCTAAAGAGTTTAGTTAACCTACCAAAAAATGAAGTATCTGCCATGTTGTTCCTAATTTAAATTATAACCTTTATTTTGTTTTACCATTTTCTACAAGACCAATACCTTGCTTTGTGTCTTGGACCGGGTGAATCACAGTTATGTCTAGCTCTAAATGCTTTTCTTGCATCTGGATTAGATTTTCTGATTTTCATCGTTTTCTCTCCTGATTTTTTTGCTGAACTTCCTCCATGTCCAAAGTTAACTTTTACAACGTTACCTTGTGGGTTTTTGACATATACTTTAAATTTTTTTACATCACCTTGCATCGGTTTCCCAAGTTTGACTGTTCTACCTTGATACTCGGCTTCATTCATATCAGATTTGTATTCTTTCATGAATTCACAGAACTCCTTTATATCGTGGTAATTTTCCACCGTATATTCTTCTGTGTGTATCTCTTCGTTAAGTAATTTTTTTAATGATATCATAGTTATTTTCTCCTATACTATAAATATAGATTTATTTAATTAACCAAGTTAGGTCTTCATTTGAATCCCCAACCCTCATTGACCATGGGTTTTCTTCCATTGATGCATTACCACCAAATCCCATTCCAGCAACATCTAATTGATGTGCTCCAATTCCACCCAATGCTTGTTTTGTTAAATCAATTCCTTCTTGTCTTAATCTCAAAGCGGTATCTCTTACCCACAATCCAATTGATAATGACATTGTTAAATCATCATTGTATCCTCTCATTGCTTCTGCTCTGTTTCCTCTCCATATAAATGTAAATAATTCACTTATTGTTCTTTCAGAGCGAATCGTTACAGATTTTTCTCTGATATATTGTTCTAACTTAGAAATGATTAAAGGTCTTGTTTTAGATGTTGTACTAAAACCAGCAGTTAATCCTCTATCTTGTGCTCTGTATTTGTTTGTTAATTGATTCTCCACATCTACATACTTTAAATCCTTACTCATATAGAAAAGATTACCATATCCTCTATCAATTACTTGTTGTAAAACTGCCCAACCAATATTTGCGTTCTCAACTACTAGTAATGCATTATTATATTCAGTTGCAAGAGATACAAGAAAGTTTCCGAAATCTTTTGTATCTAATTTACCTTTATATTCAGCAACTTGAGATGATTCTTCTATATCAATAACATGACAGGCAGAATAATCACTTGAATCTCCACGAGCAACATCCGCTACAACCATATAAGATTTATTGTAGTTTGGATATTCCCATTTCCAAAGATTTCCATCAAACCCAGTCTTTTCGATTGGTTCTTGTACAAATGATTCTTTATAGAACATAAGGAGTTGTGGGTCTATCACAGTATCACCAGAAGAAACGAAATCACAATCACATTCTTGTGCTGCACCCTTTACTCCTAATAAAACTTCTTGTTCATCTCTCCATGTTTGGTCTCTTTCAGGATGAACACTCCAATGTAATCTAATTGGATTGAATGTATTTGTTTCTTCTTCTGCACCTACCCAAGTTTTGTGAAAAAAGTTTCCTACACCATTTGGAGTAGAAAGGATAATTGCATTACCCCCAGTCGATAGTGTTGATTGAGATGATACCCAAATATCTTCAATCTTATCAATAAATGCTGCCTCATCAAATACTAACAAGGATAATGCTTCAGAACGACCAGCATCTCCAGCTGCAGAAGTTGCTTTTATCTGAGAACCATTTGAGTATCTCAAAGATAATTTGTTATCTTCTACTGTATTTTGTTTTAACCACGATGGTAAGTACTGATTCATCACACGAACCTTCGTTACTAAGTTTTTTGCAACTTCTTGTTTAGTTGCAATTACCAATACGTTGAAATCTTGATTGAATAACATTTTCCAAAGTGAAAATCCCGCAGTTAAGGTTGAGATACCTGTTTGTCGAGATTTAAGGATGATGTTATAACGATGTTGTGCGAATTGGTCTAAAGTTCTTTCTTGAAATTGATATAAATGAAAAGGTATCTTACCACGCACAGGATGTTGAATCATACAATACTTTTTCATAAAGTAGATTGGGTCTCCAGCACATTTCTGATACTCAAGTTTTATTATTTCTTTTAAACTTTGTTTAGCCATTCTATTTTTTTCCTAGTTTCCAATACATAGAACCACCAACAAATGGTTTATACTCACCAAGTTGATTTGATATACCAAGATTTAAACCATAGATGTTTAATTTCTTTGTTTTAAATAAAACATTACCACTAAGATTATTTAATCCATTGGTTTGGTCTATTCCTGTTCCAAAACCAATATAAAATTCATTCTTTGGTAACTCTTTTACTATTGTAGTATTATAAACTGTTGGAATCTTGAAATACCAATCGATTTCTCTTGATTCAATTCTGTTTTGTGAAATAACATCAGTAAGAATACCAAATCCTAAATCTCCACTTGGTTTGTTACCTACTGAATCAGTAACTACTTCAGGAAAATCATATGCTAAACTTAATGTATCTTTGACTGTTATCTTTGAAAAGTAATCTTTAATAATTGCAAGTGAATCTACATCAACTGGTATCTCTACTTCTTTAATTACTTCCTTTGTAATGTACTTTGGTACATACTTTGTTACTTTAACTTCTTTTTCTACATATATCGTATCAGTTTTTGATTCTAATAACTCATATTGTTCTCCATCTACTTCTACAAGAGTCTTATCTCCATTATCTGTTCCACATCCTCTTAAAAATAAAATAATTCCGAGTAGAAGAAGAATTATTATCTCCCTCCATCGTTTAATCAATAAACTAAATATAATGCTCATAATTTTTTTCCCTTAACTTATCAAAAGCTTCTTCTCTTTTGACTTCTAATTCTTTAATTTCAGTTTCACCGTAATCAATAAGTTCTTGTATCTCGGCTTTAACCTCATCAATAGATTTTGGTAACTTCCATGTTTCAGTAACCTTACCATCTGAACCTATCATTTCGTATTCTTCTTTTAATTCACCAATTGATTGTTTATATGATTCTATTTTTGTTTTACCATATACAATCATCTTTGTCCATATCTTATAGTTCTGATATTCTGCCCATAACCCAGCAGTTCGTATCTCATGTTCTTTATCAACAGTACATTCCATACAAAAACCATTACTTTGAATGAATTTTAAATCTTTATCTGTTTTCTTAATGGTTTTACATTCAGAATTCTTACAATTTGACTTTTCTTGAAGATAATTTCTTATTTCTTGAAAAGCTTCAGAGTTTTTTCCTGTTTTTAAGATATAACCATCTTTTTGTTCGTATTTGTTATGTTCATCTTCCCAAACATCTCCAATATTACGAACTTCTTTAGCTTTAGTGTATCCAATGGTGGTATTTTTATCATACTCACCTGTCTCTACCATATCTACCAACTTTCTTCGAGTTGGGTGCATATACTTCTTCTTAAATTCTTTACCCATTGTTATATATTAGGTTATGATTTATATATAAATATATCAAATTAAAGAAACCGAAAATTTTAGAAGAAAATACCAAGTATTTGATTTACGGATGCGAATGTACCTGTAAGTTTAAAAGTATTTCCTTTATATAAGAACACAATACCTTCATTCGGTACAATTTTCTTAGAACCACCAATAGATTTTAATCTACCAAGTTCTAATTTAAGTTTTTCAATCTTTTTTGGGTCACCTGATTTCTTAACATCTTTAATTGTCTTATCAATTCGTTTTTTCATATCACGAACTGCTGCATCAGCGTTAACTGTTAGTGCAGATGAGGTGAACTCTAACACTTCTGCACCTAAACCTAAGAATATCTGTTCAAACTTCATTAAGTTCTTCTTACCAATCTTCTTTTGGTCTTCTTTATCTGTTTTCTTAGCCCATTCTAATGTTTTTTCATCAGTAATGTTCTTTTTATCTAATCTAAACTTCTTATCCATGAACGCCCATCTCTTAACTAACCCCATTTTGGTTTTGTTATCGAGTGATGATGGAGAATTCTTATCTACCCATTGTTCCCACCATGCTTGATGGTAGTTTGCAACACCATCTGTATCCTTTAAACTGAATTCTTTCTGTAATTTGGATATCATTGATGAGTATTTACTACGTTTAGTAGATAAATCTTGTGATTTAGGTAATTTTACGATAGGAGGTCCTTGAATAGTGTAATTATCTTGTACATCTTTGTTAACTTGTTTAATCATACCAGCTAATACTCTTGCTGCTTCACCATTCTCTCCAATTGCAACACCATCCATATTGAATTCCATAGTACCATGGAACACA
>Ga0208792_1000357_pt1 | contig 18188 bp, 20 predicted proteins | sample 14_taG_FD_184087 | JGI IMG/M metagenome (GOLD analysis project Ga0208792, IMG submission 184087) | Marine viral communities from the Subarctic Pacific Ocean - 14_ETSP_OMZ_AT15311 metaG (SPAdes) (version 2) | ecosystem: Environmental > Aquatic > Marine > Oceanic | place: Pacific Ocean | collected...
ACAGGTATAAGCTTATTCCTCGTGTCACACCTTCGTCGATCCCAAGGTAAGGCACACGAGGATGGTGCTCAGATATCCTTGGGTGAACTACGTGGGTCACAAGCGATTGCACAACTGTCCGACATAGTAATAGGTATGGAGCGTGACCAGCAGAACGCTAACGAAGACATCAGGAACACGACTACTGTTCGAGTCCTGAAGAATCGTTACACGGGTGAAACTGGACCAGCGTGTTACCTACAGTACGACAGAAGTACCGGAAGGATGACAGAAGTAGCTAACCCTGAAGTAGGAGCAGACTTTTAATGAACTCAGTATGGCAAGTGCGTTTCCACAACCCATTTGAATGGAGATGTTATGATGTTATTTTTGAAGGGTCAGAAGAGGAGTGCAGGGTTTTTCTACTTAGTGATAACGAAGAACACGGTTTAGATCTTTACCATCCAGAGATTTCTTTGAATGAGGTTATTCAAGAGTGATTTACCTAGATCTGGAAGCCGACGGCCTGACTCCCGACATCATTTGGTGTGTTGTGACTAGGGAGAACGGTGTAAGCACTGTACACCTAGACCCTGACACCCTCTGTAAGGCTCTAGAAGGCTCTGTGAGCGTCTGTGGACACAACCTGATAGGTTATGACCTCCCGGTGCTAAAGCGTCTCTGGGGGCTTTCTGTGGCTCCTGAGCGCATAGTGGACACATTGGTGTTGTCACGTCTGTTTGACCCAAGCAGACAGGGTGGACACTCGTTGAGAGCTTGGGGTGAAACCTTGGGCTTCCCAAAGGGTGACCACGATGACTGGTCTATGCTCTCTGACGCGATGATTGAGTACTGCAAGCGTGACGTAGCAGTCACAGAAGCAGTGCACAAGAAGTTGGTTAAGGACATGCAGGAGTTTTCTGAGGACTGTATTAAGCTAGAACACGAAGTACAGTTTGTTATTCAACAACAGGAACGTAATGGTTGGCTTCTGGATCAGCGTTTAGCTAACGACCTTTGTGCAACATTCAAGGAAGGCATGAATGCAATTGAAGCCGAACTACAAGAGATGTTCCCGCCCATTGTCGAAGAAAGGATTTCTGAAAAGACAGGGAAACGACTTAAGGACAAAGTTACAGTTTTCAATGTTGGGTCCAGACAACAAGTTGCAGAACGACTTGCAACTAAGGGTGCGAAGTGGAACCAGACGACGCCAAATGGAAAGCCTGTTGTCGATGAGAAGACGCTTAGAGAGAACGAACACGTCCCGGAGGCTGCAAAGGTTCTGGAGTACCTTACTCTTCAAAAGCGATATGCACAGGTACATTCTTGGTTAGAGGCTGTACGCGATAACGGCAGAGTCCACGGCCGTGTTATTAGTAACGGTGCTGTTACAGGCCGTATGACACACCAGAGTCCTAACATGGCCCAAGTCCCAGCAAGCCACAGTCCTTATGGACATGAGTGCCGCTCTTGCTGGACTATACCTGAAGGAAAGAAGCTAGTAGGTTTCGACGCTAGTGGCCTCGAACTACGAATGTTAGCTCATTACATGAACGATAAGGAATTTACTAATGTCCTCCTCACCGAAGATATTCACACACGAAATCAAATGGCTGCAGGGTTGGAAACAAGACCTCAAGCAAAAACTTTCATCTACGCTTTCCTCTATGGAGCTGGAGATGCCAAAATCGGATCTATCGTTGGAGGAAGCGCAACTGATGGTGCAGAGCTTAAACACAGATTTCTACGAAATACACCTTCTCTTAACAGTCTACGAGAACGCGTTGGTAGAGCTTCTGGGAGAGGTTATCTCAGAGGACTCGATGGTCGTAGACTTAGAGTCAGATCAGAACATGCTGCATTAAATACCTTACTACAAGCTGCTGGTGCAATAGTAATGAAGAAGGCTTTGGTCATTCTTGATGAGTACGCACAGCAATGGAAACTTGACTACAAATTCCTAGGTAACATACATGACGAGGTCCAAGCCGAAGTGGTTACTAACCATGCAGACAAATACGGCTGGCTAGCTGTGGAGTGTCTAAAGGCTTCAGGCGTTGCTTTTGACTTAAGATGTCCTCTAGACGGAGAATATAAGGTAGGTAATACGTGGGCGGAGACTCATTAACGGAACAAATAAGTTTTATAGATGAAAATGATTACGAAATAGAGGGAGAAAGTAAAGTTTGCATTAAATGTAATCGTGACTTACCCTTGTCTTTTTACTCTAAAAACTCAGGTAGACCTTATTTGAGAAGTGAATGTAAGCAGTGTAATTACAGCTTACAAAAAGTTAGGGACAGGCTTAGAAAGAATCAAGCCTATCCTTCTGAAGATTACAAATGTCCCATTTGTTTGAGAGGGGAATCAGAGGTTAAGGGACAAGGAAATCAAATAAACAGTGCATGGGCTTTAGATCATTGTCACGAAAATGATACATTTAGAGGCTGGTTGTGTCATAATTGCAACAGGTCATTAGGTGGTTTTTATGACGATAAAGAGTTTTTACAAAGAGCGATAGACTACTTGGAGCAGTCGGAATGAAAAACATTTATACGTTAGTGAATGACATCTACGAACTGGTAGAGACTAAACAAGTACCCGAAGGTGTGGACATAGAGGAATGTATTGAGACCTTTGGTGAAGGCGTTAAGCAGCTTATGCGTAATGAGTTTACTAAAAAGCGTGACGACTCACGCAAGTTACGTATGTCCAACATTGGACGCAAAGACCGTTACCTTTGGAACGTCTGGAATGACGTAGAGAAGGCTGACGATATGCAGGGCCACACCTATGTCAAGTTTCTCTACGGTCATCTTATAGAGGAACTACTCCTTTTCTTATCACGAGCAGCAGGGCACGAGGTAACTGATGAACAGAAAAAGTGTGAAGTTAATGGTATTACAGGTTCTATGGACTGCAAAATTGACGGTATTGTCACAGACGTTAAAAGTGTTTCCACTTATGGGTTTAGGAAATTCAAAGACGGCACTTTGGCTACTGATGATCCGTTTGGATACATTGCACAAATTAAGGGATACGCGAACGCAGAGGGATCTAATCGTTTTGGATGGTTAGCAATGGATAAGCAGAATGGTCATCTCACGTATCTCATGTACGACGAGAAGGACACCCAAGCACCTATCTATGAATACATAGGTTACGACATTGGTGACCATATCAACCATATTAAAACAATGGTAAAACAACCAGAGCCCCCTAAACACTGTTACCAGCCAAAAGCAGACGGCAAGAGTGGTAACATGAAATTAGATACTGGTTGTTCTTACTGTGCATATAAGAAAAACTGTTGGCCTGACCTTAGAGCCTTTGCTTACTCTTCAGGACCACGTTATTTAACAGAGGTACATAATGAGCCGAAAGTCCAAGAAATCACGATTTCGTAGCACGTTTGAAGACGATGTCAGCAAAGTACTAAAGGAGTTTGACTATGAGCCTTTCACTATCCCCTACACTATTTCTAGGTCTTATCGTCCTGATTTTGTCGATAGTAGCGGTCTATTTCTTGTTGAATGCAAAGGATATTTCAGAGACGGAGATACGAAAAAATATACAAGCATCAGGGACTCACTCCCCGAAGGACAAGAGCTAGTGTTTGTTCTTATGCAACCGAACAAAAAGATTCGGAAGGGTGCCAAGATGACTATGTCAGAATGGTGTGACAAAGAGAAAATTTTATGGTATACTATAGAAACACTACAGGAGTTGATTGATCGTGTCTCTAACGCTTGAAGAAATTAAGGAAAGACTATTAAAGTCTTACGATCCTGACGATCTTTTAGAGGCTTTAGAGATCACTTCAGAGCAGTTACTAGACCGTTTTGAAGATAAGTTTATTAACAGACTAGACGTGTTTGAAGCAGACCTAGAGGAGACAGAAGATGAGCATTGATGACGCAACTGCTGCTGAGTGGGACGGTATTTCTATATTGAAGAAGACGAAGCAGGTAGACCCTGTGGACCAACCTGACCACTACAACAAAGGATCAATCGAAGCTATCGAAGCAATCAAAGCGTCCATGCCTGAACACGAGTTCAATGGTTATCTCAAGGGTAACGCACTGAAGTACCTCTGGCGCTACGACTACAAAGGTAAACCCATCGAAGACTTACGTAAGTGTAAGTGGTACATCGAACGACTAATTAAGGAACTAAATTAATGGACGCATATCAACAGTACATACACAAGTCACGCTACGCTCGTTACCTACCAGAGGAGCAGCGACGGGAGACTTGGGAAGAAACAGTAAACCGATACCTAGATTATTGGGTAGACCGTGTAGAACTAAACGAGTTCGACCAATCAGAAATATTCCACGCTATTCATGAGCTAGACGTAATGCCCTCCATGCGGGCACTTATGACTGCTGGAGAAGCACTAGACCGTGACAATGTAGCTGGGTTTAACTGCTCCTACATGCCTATCGACCACCCTAAAGCGTTTGACGAAATGATGTACGTTCTTATGTGTGGCACTGGTGTGGGCTTTAGTGTAGAGCGTCAGTACGTAACAAAATTACCAGAAGTAGCAGAGGACTTTCATGCCACAGATACCATTATACACGTCGCTGACAGCAAAATTGGATGGGCTAAAGCTTACAGAGAACTTATCAGCTTGCTCTATTCAGGTCAAGTTCCAAAATGGGACGTATCTGGAGTACGACTTGCAGGGGCAACCCTTAAGACCTTCGGAGGTAGAGCATCTGGTCCAGAACCTCTTGTCGATCTGTTCAACTTCACAGTCAGCGTCTTTCGGGAAGCTGCTGGACGTAAACTTAGCTCCATCGAATGCCATGATCTCTGCTGTAAGATTGCACAGATCGTCGTCGTCGGCGGTGTACGCAGGTCCGCTCTCATCAGTCTCTCTAATCTTACCGACGATAGACTTAGACGATGTAAGTCAGGCCAGTGGTGGCAAGATAATCCTCAACGGGGACTAGCGAACAACAGCGCATGTTACACAGAGAAGCCAGACTTTGAGGCGTTTTTAAATGAGTGGAAAAGTTTATACGAGTCCCGCTCCGGAGAACGAGGAATGTTCTCTAGAGTCGCAAGTCAAAAGCAAGCTGCAAAGAATGAGCGACGAGATGCTACCTATGATTTTGGAACTAATCCATGCTCAGAGATCATCCTCAGGCCCTACCAGTTCTGCAATCTATCGGAAGTTGTTGTCAGGGCAGGAGATACGTTGTCGGACCTCAAACGAAAAGTACGTGTTGCGTCTATCCTTGGGTCTCTTCAGGCTACGCTAACCGACTTCCGTTACCTTCGTAAGGTATGGCAGAAGAATACAGAAGAAGAAGCACTACTAGGTGTATCACTAACAGGTATCATGGACCATCCAACCCTATCAGGAAGGAGAGATAAAGGTGTTCTCAAAACTTGGCTTACTGAACTCAAAGAAGAAGCGGTTAGAACTAATGAGGAATGGGCTACTAAGCTTGGCATTAATGTGTCTACTGCCATTACTGCTGTTAAACCTTCCGGTACTGTTAGTCAGTTGGTTGATTCTGCTAGTGGCATCCACCCTAGATATGCAGATCAATACATTAGACGAGTTAGAGCAGATGCAAGAGACCCGCTCTGTCAAGTCCTAGAAGCCGCAGGAGTGCCCGTAGAGGACGACGTAATGTCACCCACTACCAAGGTATTCTCTTTCCCCATAAAGTCGCCTGAGGGGGCTGTGGTGGCCTCTGAGATGGGTGCTATGGAGCAACTTGAGCTTTGGGAGATCTATCAGGACTTCTGGTGTGAACATAAGCCGTCAATGACGTGTTACTACCGTGACGACGAGTTCCTTGAGGTGGGTCAGTGGTTGTACAACAAGTTCGACAAGATCAGTGGCGTAAGCTTCCTACCCTACTCTGAACACACGTACCAACAGGCTCCTTATGAACCTATTGATCTAGAGACGTATGAGAAGTTGAAGGAGGAATTCCCAGAGACGATTGATTGGAACATCTCTGAGAACTCTGACATGACCGAAGGGTCTCAACAGTTAGCCTGTACCGGGAATAACTGTGAGTTGTAACATTAGGGGCTTCGGCCCCTTTTTTTATTTCAGGAATTTATCAAACATCCCTTTCTTCTTAGGCTTAGATTCTTTCAGAGGCATGCGAAGTCCTAACTCCTTTTGTTTCTTAGGGGTCATAAACTCTCTGATAACTTCGTTAGCTTTTTCTATTCTTCCTAACTTGTTTCTCATAACAGGAGATAATTTACTTTCGTCTCCTCCTGCACGTACATAGGAGTCGATAGCCTCTAGTAAAAAATGCTCCCCTGCTGTCTTTTGCATTTGTCTAAAGATAAGAGAAGAGTCCTCATCTCCTTTCTTTTCTGCAAATTCAGCCAATTCTGTCAAAGGTAGTTTGTTTACCCCCCTATGATAGAACTCGTGCATTATTGTTCTATCGGGCTCGTTTCTAACTTTTTTTAATTCTTTTGGATCTGTAATGTCTTGATAATAAACATTATCGGGTTTTACCGGGGCCATAGGAAAAAGAGAGGGACTTCTGTATTTGCTTTGTGATACGTCCATACCGGGAGGCGCATAAAAACCAGCTACTCTTTGATTGCCTTCTACCATTTTAGGGACAATATTAAACATACTCATTACTGCGTCTTGTTGTCCAAACTGACGAGGAGTAGTTACGTCCCCCTTAGTAGGGGAGTCACCAGCATAACCAAAGCCAGCAATCAAACCGTACTTACCACCCGGACGTGCTTCAGAAGGGACACGGTTGAATACGTCCATCATCAACTCGTAGTCCATGAGTTTTTTTGACTTTTGTTTATTGTCCACTGTCAGTCCTTATACAATCGCTGTCTGTCTAGTGCTTTCTAGTAGCTGCTGATAAACCCTAGGGTTTTTTTCACGTAAGTCGTCTAGTTTACCTGATTGAAGCAGTCTCTGGTACGTCTTAGACTTGCTAGAAGTAGAGGCTTTGGTGATACGGTCTTCTTCTTCTCTAGAAATGACTTCAGGTGGGGTTATTATTTCGCCGTATTCATCGAAGTTTTCTTTAACCCAAATACCAAAAGTTCTAAGAAACTCTTCAGGGGCTGTATTACGCTTAGGCATTATCTCACGTAGACGTGCAACACTTTTGTTAGGGTCTAAAATAAATTCAATAAACTTACGGTCGTTGTTAATGTTAAGAAAGTTTAAAAAACTATAAGCAGCCGCAGGAGTTACACCAGCACGACGGGCTAAGTCTTCAGGATCATCACCAAGTTTAGCTTTGATTAGCTTGTCCATCTCAGCTACTCTAGGTATCAACTCAATTAGCATATTGAATTTAGCCCTAGCTTCTTTTTGAGCAGGACCTGAGGGTAGGTTTTCAATAGCCGTGTCGAGAGCTTTTTTAGCTTCTAAGTTTTCAAAAGCGTTAACAAAGGACTGAACACGGAACTGATAAGGAACGATAGAGTCTACGCCGACTCCTCCCTTTTGCATTGCTTGTTCAACAGTTAATGCAGTCTTCTTACGTTGAGTCATTGCTCTAGCTTCTTTGTAAGAAGGAGATACGTTGTCTCCAAACTCTTGAAGTCTTCGTTTTGCAGCGATCATTTTTTGAGCAGCGTCTTTAGGAGCTGACTCTATCATTGCCTCAAGGTTTTTAACAATCATGTTAATCCGACCTACGGACAAAGGATGTAGATTGTCAAATTCTGAAGATAAACCAGTAGTGTTTTTAATATTGCTTATTGCTTTCTGTACAACATCTTCGTTACGCAGTGTGTCGTAAAGGGGTAGTGACTCTTGAGGTATCCTATCTTCAACGTCTACTCTTATGTAAGCATCGTCAATAGCCTTTCCTATTTGTTCCTTACCTTCGGGCAATATAGTATTAACGAGGTCATCAATAAGACCTTCTAAACTAGTAGCGTTACTACCTACCTTATCTCCAAGGAATCTTGCAAACACAGGTTTAATTACCGTGCCTCTTTTAAGCTCTTCAGCAACCAAAGCAGCGTCACCGGTGGCTACTCCGGGGCTAATAGAAATCCCTCTTTGACCAGCAGCTTCAATTAGTTCAGCGCCTGTTTCACGAACCGCCTTAGAAGGTCTAATGTCTGGACCTGCTACGTCTAAAGCGCCTCTAATACCGGGGATACTAGACAAAAGCTGCCCTGTAGGCCCCATGATTGCTAAAGTAGCAGGGCCCGCAACAGCTCCCATAATCATGTTATACATTCGAGCAGAACTTACACCAGCGGCTTGTTCAGGATTTTCTACAAATGTATAGTAACCGCCTAAACCGCCGATAGCTGCACTTGGTTTTAGGCTTTGTAAAAGAGTCCGACCACGAGTAGCGTATATTTCAGCAGCAATAGGTATACCTTGGGCTAAAGTGTCTCTAACTAGTGTTTGAGCAAGGTCCATTTCTCCCATCTTTTCTGCTTCAAGTACAGCACGAGTAAAGTTAGCTGTTGATCCTTTGTCTACTAAACCCGCTGTTTCAGCAGAACCTAGAAAAGCTTGGGCAGGGCCAGCAAGTACTCTAATTCCTCCTGACTTAATTACGTCACCGTAAGTAGCTTTAGCAGCTTCTTTCTGACGATTTTCAAAAGCCTCAGCTAAAGGACTAAGCTCTGGAGTGTCGTTGTTTTTTTCTTCTGCCATAATAACGTCCTACCTGACTTTAACGTCTAATAGTGGGTTTAAAGAAATATTTACACGAGGATCAGAATAACTTCCAGCAACATAAGAAGCAGCCGTTTGGTCGTATCTGGCAGCTTCCTTTACAATCTCCCCATAAGACATAATAATAGGGTCTTGCCCCTGTCTAGAAACAGTAAAAGATATGTCGTTTCTGGGATTTACTTTCCCGTTTTTATCTAAATAAATTTCCCAAAGTTTTCTTTGCTCTTCTGGAGGCATGAAAGTAGAATATTTAAAATCACTACTGTATTTATCCCAGTTTCTTTCGATTTTGTTGATAGCCTTTGTAGGGTTATCTGCAACCCTAGCTTCTCTAAGAGCCATTCCTTTCATAATTGCACGTTCGTTCATAGACTCCATTTGATTAAGAAGTTTTAAGTAACCTCCGGGTGTTTGTAACAAGTTAGGAACTGAAGCAATAAAAGTTGTAAATTCTTTGTCTGAAATAGCACCTTTAGTTGCCGCCAAACGTGTTCTAACGAAGTCCTGAGTAAATGAGCGTATTTGATCTACATCTTTTTCTTTACTTCTAAAATCAACCATCAAAGGATCATTATCGCTAACACCCATTCCCCTTAAAAGCGTCAGCGTGGCTTTACGTGCGCCTGAAAGAAACTCAGAACCCGCACCAAATACGTCAGGCTGGTCTTGAGCAATTAACTGTGCCTCAGCAATTGTGGAGCGCATATCCATAGCGTCTCCTGCTCTTTGAATTTGAACAGAAACCTCTTCAGCAACGTCTTCACCTACAGACTTAGCCAAAGCACTTTCTCTTTGTTCACTAAGGGTTACTTGTACTGGAGGCTTTTCTCTTTTTTCTAGGCCTTCTAACTCTGCTTGAGAAATAATCCTTCCTTGAGGATTTTCTTGAGTTCGACTCCCTACTTCAATAGTACGCCCTTTGTTATCCTGCAGTGTTTTTAAAACAGTACCCACTTGTGGTTGTGTAGGGTCAGTCCACATGGTAATTCCAGCAGCAACAGTAGCGTCATCTACGTCGTCACGAAAATCTAACAAACCAAAGTTTCTTTGATTAGTAGCCTCAGCAATACTTCTTGGCGTATATATTTTACTAAGGTCTATTTGTTCTGCCCTAGTAAAGTAAGGAGAAGGCTGTAGTGCTTTTCTTACTTGTAAGGCGCTAGACAAACCTTGGGCCGTTAAACCTTCACCCAGTCTTTCTTGTATAACCTCTGGAGACAAAGGCTTTGAGGGGTCAGCCACAGCACTCATAAGCATACCACTAGTTGCTTGTTGTCTACGTGCTTGTTCTTCTGCTTGAGCCATCTGGGCAGCTTCTTTAGTAAACCCTGCTGCTTCTAACTCACGGCGCACACGACTAATATTAGTAGCGTCTCCGGCAACTAAAGCAGCATTACCTCTTTGCATTATGTCAGCAAGTTGCTTTCTTTTCCCAGCCGCTCTAGCAGCAGCAGGAGCTCCACCAATAGTAGCACCAAGGTCAAACATACCTTGTGTCATGGCAGGTCGTCCTAGATTAGCTAGGAACTGTTGTGAAAACGTAGCCATTATATTTCTCCTTAACTAAACAAGCCACCAAAGGCTGATTTTGCCATATTTGCACCAATGCCGCCTAAAATATTACCCTGAGCCATTGCTGACTGTAGTAATGCTTCTAAGGCTGCTGCGGACGTTTCGCCGTAAGCCCCTGCCGCAACATTCTGTTGGTCACGTCGTTGCTCTGCCGCTGTAATTCCGGGAGCTATTGCTGCCAAAAGTTGTTGCTGTGGTGTGTAAGCCGCAGAAAGCATACCTGCTCCAAGTTGCGCTTGTCTTGCTTGCTCTGCTCCAGCAAACTCCATAGCGCCTAACATGGCTTGATTACGTGCTTCTTCTTGTGCCTTAGCCAACGCCAGTCCTTCAGGAGTTCCACCAAACATGTTTGTAGCAACACCTAAGCGTCCCTGTGCAGCTAGACGCTGTTCTAACGCAAGTCGCTCACGTTCCTGAGCAGGGGACATAGCAGCCTGCATACGGTCAAACACGGCTTGCTCACGAGCCTCTGGTCCTTCCATGGCACGTCCAAACATGCCCGCAGAACCACCCATTAGAGTGCGATAAAAGCCCATTTCTTCAGGAGACAACTGCGCCCCAAACTGACCGCCTTGAGGAGGCATGGGAGGCATTTCTCTAGGCATGCTAGGATCACCCGGCATGGTTGTAAAACCTGTAGACATTTCTGGTGTGACTCCGCCTTTGATACCGCCAACCGCACTAGGAAGGGGTTTAACCCCGGCAGTCCCCTGCATAAACTCCGTGCCTTGTCCGGGAGGAGGCAAGAAGCCGCCTGAGCCGGGCACAGGTCTGTAACCGGGTTGAGCAGCAGGCGCTCCACCAGCATAAAACATACCGCCTGTAGGCGTAAATACACTATACGGCTGAAACTGGTAGCGGCTTTCAAGGTCCTGCCCTAGTTGGCCCATTTCTCTATAGGCCCTTTCACCAATTTCTCCTAGTCGGTCGTAACCCTCTTTGGCAAGTAGTGCACCTGCACCCGCACCTAGTAGCTCTAAAGTCATTGTTTTCTCCGCTTTAAATTGTTTTGCCAAGTAAGGCTAGTATATTAATTTCTTGTAGTGAAAGTTCTGATCCATTAATGTCCGACTCAAGGCCAACAACTACGGTTGACCCACTGCCAGACCCATTCAAACCTTTTCTAACAATCTGCTTACTCTCTCCAGAAAACTGCGATAGTGGGCTAGAGTTAGCGCCAAACTCGTTTACATTAAACTCCGCAACTGTTGTTGCTTGAGGAATAGTAAATGTTACATTTTTATAAGTTTCGCTAAAATCATAAGCTAACTTAATAAAAGCCGTCGCGTTGCTTGACCCTATAATTGTTGGTTTTATTTTTTTAATAAACTTAAGTTTTGAAGGATCACCAAAGGTTAAACTAGGGCTGTAGTATTTAAATCTGTAGGACTGTCCGTTATCTTGGTAACCAGAGTAAGTACTAATACCTTCCGTACTTCCTATGTGTAATGTACCGTCCTCAAGACGTTCGTAAGCAGTAAACACTGATTGAGGCCATCTAGTAACTCTATAAGACCCGTCTTCTAAAGTACCACGTAAATCAAAACAAAAAGTAGTGTTTCTACCTACAAACGAAAGTAAGTAAAAGTTTTCTTCTGGGCTGTACACGCTTCTGAATGAGGTGTTTTCACCCTGTATTTCTTTGATAATGTCTTTAGTAATAGTCTTAGACAGTGTGCTGATAGGCATTGACTTTTCTTGTATCGTCCTACCAAAGCTCCTCAGTCCAGTATGAGACAAAAAGATAACGTCAGTTCCTGTATACTGTACTGTGTCTCTGTCTACACAACCTACACCAGCTACAGTATCAGATAACGACATGGTTTCTGGTTCTTCTGCTCCTTTGTACACAACAACGCTGTGCTTTCCAAAGATAATGAGGAAACCATTATGTGCAGCCAGAGCAACAATCTCGTCATAACCGTCAGGCCATACTTTAGATACGTCAATTCTACCGCTAGTGCCGCCAGACCAATCATTGCCAATGAGTAGGTCAGACCAATAAACAATAGACTTGTTATTTGTGCCTACGTCAGCAGTCCAAAGACGACCATAAGCAGATATAACTTCGTTGCCGTACTGTGTTGAAGCAATGCCTGTTAGTTGGCTAAGGGTCGAACCATCATAAACCAAGGGCTGTACGCCACGTTGAAAGAAGTAGGCTTTGTCATTGAAGTTTACAATCTTCCAGTTGTCTGCACTAATGCTGATACTGGATGTTATGTCTGTCAGGGTAGTTGTCCCTGTCATTACTTTGTTATTGCCCACAGACAAAATAACTTTAGCACCTGAGCTATCTTTAAACTCATGAATGTTTTTAATGGAGGCAGTTCCTAAAGCTGTTTTGTCAGTAGTAAGAACATTGTGACCTTTCCGTGCTGCAATACGACCACGTTTGTCAATAACAGCATTATCTGCTATGTCTGCAAACGAAGGATCTTGAGCAATGGGAGAGTCTTCAGTATTAATACCTTTGAAGGCAGGCGCTACAAGATTGATACTGCTTAGTTGTTGTGCCATATTAGATAGTCCTAAATAGCATTTCTTCAGGATGCTTTGCTGCATCAATAGCAATAGCGTCAGACAGGTACTTATCAGCTATTTGGAAGTACTCAGCAACGGAAGTGCCTCCTGTTTCGCCACGCTCACGGGCCAACAAAGCAACAGCAAGGTGGATAACAGGTTTTGAAGGAACTTTTATCACATCGGTGTTGTTAGTTAAGTCTGCTTGTCGTCGTACCATTACAAACCTAAGGTTATAAGCGTCGTCTGGCATGGGGTACAGACGGACTTGAGTGTCTCCGTTAGCGTCAACACCGTCAAAAGTGTAGTAAGAAGGACTACCAATAAGCCCACCTTTAGATGCTATTGCAAGAGATTCATTAATGTAGCTTTCGTTATTGAACCAATCTTTAGTCTGGTACAGTACTTCGTTTGCGGATGTTGTGTTGTAGACAGACATTATTTTTACGTCGTCACCACTACCTGCTAAAGAATAAATGTTGTCGTCAGCAGAAGTAACAAAAGCAGACTCTCGTGTACGCAGTGCGGACCAATCAGCCGCCTGTTCTACCAAAGTCTTGGCGTCATTGATAAAATCACCTACCATCTTTGAGTACGTGTTTTCATTAACAGTAGTTACTTCTTCTTCTCGTAATCTACGTAGTACGTTGTTCATTATGTTTAAATATGTCACTAAACACGTCCTCTATTTTTTGCCATGCCTAAAAGCATTCCTTCCGACATCTGCATAGCATCGGTAGGCTGATTAGGTATGTAGTTAATCATTCTAGACTCTGGAGCTTGATAATCAAAACCTCCCCAGTTGTAGCCTACGTAGTTTGAAGGTCCACTTCTACCACCGCCACCTAGTTTTATGTCAGGTAAATTTATGTCTGGACCATCAGGTAAATCTATGTCTGGAGTAGTTCCGTGAGGTAGCTGTTCTTTAATATAATCTGCTGCTGCTCCAATAGGCCTTACTACATCTCTAACAACATCTTCTGTTTCACGACCCGCTGCTCTTACAACGTCTTCAAATTCTCTTCCAAACTCTCTTACGCCTTCAGGAATTAAGTTACCAAAAATGTCTAAATTAAGGTCTGGAATAAAACTTTCTTCACCTAAAGCTTTTGTTGGATCAAGGAACTCTAACGTACCACCTTCTTGTACATAATCACTTATGGCTCCTAATACGTCTTCCCCTTGTAAGTCTCCTTCAAAGGCAGCATTAACAGCAGTGTCAATAAAAGGACTTAGGTCTTCCGTAGATATAAACGTACTGTCTTCATCAAATAAATTAGGAACCTCTATCCAAGCGCCTAAGGTGTCTTCTACTAGGTTTTGTACTTGACCTGTTGTATACTGTTGAACTGCGCCTAAAGCAATGTCTTCAATATCACCACCAGACACAGTACCATTAATAACCCCTTGGACAAGGTCTGTTGTGTCCGCTACCGAAAGACCTGTAGAAGAAGCAAGGTTGTTTATAGCGTTGTCTGCTGCTGTTCCTGCTAAGTCTCCTGCTTTAATAGCGTCAGCTACTCCTCCGACACCTCCCATAATTCCTGCTGTAGCTAACTGCCTAGCGTCTACAGAACCTGTGGCTATGCCTTGGGATATGGCACTTCCAATAGTGCTGTTTATGGCTCCTTGTAAAAAAGCACCAGAAGTAGTAGCTCCTGTAGCAGCCCCTGTAGCAGCCCCTGTAGCAGCCCCTGTTGTAGCCCCTGTGGTGGCTCCTGTTAAAGCATTACCTAAAGCAGGTCCAGCAAAAGCGCCTACAGCTACACCCATAGCCATCTTAGCGTAGTCACCCATAGTGACTTTGTCTTCATCTTGGGTCTTTACGTAAGCAGACCCGTTCCAGCGGAACTTGTCCCCTGTTTGGCTGTATACAGTGTCATTAACACCGTACTTTTGTAGCAACGCTTGGTTAGCATCAGAATTAACCCAGTTTTCATAACCAGCGCCCTGAGCACCGCTTTGTTGTCTTCGTAGGTTAGTAAGGCTTTGTCCGGGGTCGCTAGGGTCAATAGTAAGGTCAGCGTCTCCTTCAAAAATCATTTGCTGGTCTTCAGTAAAACCAGCGTCTGCTTCTGCCCAGTTACCTACGTCATACTGTCCAGACTGAATTAACTGCTCACGTTCAGTCATGTACGAAAGATAGTTGTCAAACGTGCCAAAAGATTCACGTAAGCGGTTAGACTTTTCTGCGTTAAAGTACGACTCAAGGTCCGCTACAGTTGCTTCGTCGTTTCTACCACGTTGTTCGTAAAGGTAATTAGGGTTGCCTTTACCTTCTTCTGCCCCTTCAAAAAAAGTAAAGGTTTGAGTAGGAGTCTGACTTGTTAGCATTCCTTCTTCAGCCATTACTTTCTCCAGTTAGCTAGACCACGTAGGCCAAACGATGCCGCTACAGCAGCACCAAGGAAACCTTTGTACCATTCAGGCATAGCTTCTAAGGCAGCAAACCCGTCCATAACAATAGGAACCATACTAGGAAAGAACGCTAGTACACACGGTATTGAAAACAACAGTGTGAACCATTCGTCTTTCCAAGAGTTAGCTGCATTGTTAGCGTGGATGTTTTCCCAGTTACCGTCCTGCTGTATGGCTACCATCTTAGCTTCATGAACAGCTTTCTTTTCTTCAGCTTTACGTTGGAAGTAACCACCAACAAGATCTGCTACTGGACCAATAAGAGTTTGAATCATCGTATGTACTCAGCAAACACAATAGCACCAAGGATAAACGGATACAGAGCAAAGACAGCTTGACGGTTACTAGCGATGTCTTTAGTTGCTGTATCAAGCTGACGTTGGATCATCTCATAACGAACAAGGCATTCCTTCTCGTGTCCTTCTAAACGTGCTAATAATTCTTCTGTTCTGCTCATCCTTTAATTTCCTTTACCACTACTGAAACTAAACCAAAAGTTATTATTGAGAACACTACACCAAACAAAGTTAACAACATGTTTTCCTTTAGCTCTTGTTGTTTGTATACGGTGTCTTGCCTTTCCTCTACTATCTTTCTCTTTAACTCACGGAACTCACGTAGGCCGTCGTCACCGTACGCGTACCGAATCATTAACATGATCTCTTTCTGTTGCTCTTGTATCTTCTTCTTTCGTGCAAATGCTTTTACTGCTTCTGCTTCTACACTCTTACTAAAAACTACTTTTCTAAACGGCGATACTTTTGTTGCTTTCTGTTCTTGATAGAGAACATCGCTAGCATGTCCGTACCAAGACGCAATCTGCCCCATTGTATCTTCTACTGAGCGTCCAGCCTGAACCATCCCCTGCACCATAGCAAAGGCTTTGCTTGCCCCAGCAATGGCGGTTATGGGGTCGATCATTACGCTGCCTCATAAAACATGGTAATGTAGATAACGCTACTAGATCCGCTATCAATATCACTTACTAGTAAAAACTCAGGCTGTGGATCACTTGTTACGTTAGCCCTGATTGTTAAAAAATCTTTGTTGTCGTTGATTGCGGCTGAAAAACTACCGCCACCAGTTGGGTTTGCAACATCTCCAGTAATAACTGAGCCAGCCCAAATAAGGTCGGGAGTTCCACTATTGTAAGAAGTAAACGGCAGACCCCGAATGCGGACTGGATTGTTTGCGTTCATACCACTTGTGTCAATACCAGAAAATCCAATAGTTAGGTAAACAATATCGCCAATCTTTTGGTATCTACCATAAGTAGTTGAGACTGTTGCTTGATTGCCGCCAGTTTCCGCATCAAAAATTGTGGGTACAAACGTGTTTGTTGCGTAGTCAGGCTTAGAGTTAACAGCGGTTTGAATTGCTGTAAACTCCGTTTCAAAATCAGCACCCTTAATGATTTTATTACTGTCTCCAGAATCTAAACCGTCCTTAGCGCCAAAGCCAGAAACATAAGTATACGTACTCATAGCCAAACTCTCATAGGTTGCTCAGGGTTTACACCGTGTGACTCATCCAGTTCCTCTACAGTCTCACGTACTGCATCGCCCACGAGTCTGATATTAATATGCCAGCCTGTCATAGCTTGCATCTCAGGGTACTCGTTGCCTTCCTCGTCAGTCAGCATAGTCCCTGATGGTTCGTGCAGTGTGCCTACAACTGAGATGGCATAGTCGTGTGTAAACTGGACAAGGTAGGGATCGCCGTCTGCTACCTGTGTTGACTCTCCAGTCTCCTCGTCTACCTGCGTAACGTAGTCCTGTTGATAGAAGTCAGACAGTACAGTAGGCATGTCCGACTCTGCCGACAGACGTAGGTAGAAGTCAGTCTTTGGTGCTTCGATTACTTCTTCGATTACTTCTTCTGTCATGATGTTAGATCCTGTAGTTGTGCGTTAGTCAGGCGGCGTGGGTAGTATTTGATAGACTTGATGTGGCCGTTTAAATTTGATCCGTCAAAAAACGAACCAATTATTAATTCCTCAATGCTATATGGAACACTGCCAGAAGTATCAGTTGTAACTGCACTACCGTTTAAAGATGCGGCAAAATCATTTAGTTTATAAGCGCCAGATATTTTGTTTTGTTGCCCCTCAGTAGCGGAACCCAAATCTATACTTGCTTGCGTGACACCGCCACTTCTAACTAACCAATGCTTATCGACTGAAGCTCTTGAGTGCAGTTTGTCGTCACCAGTGCCGCTAGATAGCTCAAACACACCACGAGCAGTGCTACTTACCCTAAATGGATTGTACTCAGCAACTACAGAACCTACTGCACTATTAAACCCAAAGTCAGCCACAGGGATACTAGCCACATCAGCAGAGCGCGTTGTGGTACTGCCTGAGTTACTCTTTATGTAGCTGGTGGGGAATGAGCCTTGCTCAAACTGAAAGCCCCATAAGTAAACAGGCTCATCGTTTGCTAAACGAAGAATAACTCCAGTGTTTTGAGTGTTTGTACAGGTGGCAGTTAAAGAATAACGCCTCCAGCCATCGCCGACATCCACAACGCTATAGGTTGCGCCTGTGCCGCCACTTACAAAAGCACCTGTGTTTATATTAAATTGAGCATAATCTTGCCCACTAAACGCTCCATTACTTACGTCAAGTTGTATTTGAGCATCAGTGTCTGCCTTTGCAAATATTGTAATTGTGTAATCATTGCTGGCCGTTACTGCTATTGTTTTTCTTATGTCTGCAACACTTGCTATTCGCGTTACAGTGTCGGCAGTTAATGTTTTATTAGGCGCTGTCGTCGTGTTCTGTAATACCGAAACACTTGATTTTACCCATGAGTTAGCGTCCTCACTGTTAAGAATCAGATTAGTCCTAGCTTCCTCCACCAGCAGTCCCAGCCTGTTACCGTCTGCATCGTACTCTACACGAGGTACGTTATTGGGATGCTCGAACAGCGTTAGGGTGCCGTCTGGTTGATCGAAGAGGACTTCTTTGACGCTGATGTTGTCAAACTTGCTAGTCACGCCAGTGTTTACATCTTGGTTTCCGACG
>Ga0208792_1000365_pt1 | contig 18023 bp, 32 predicted proteins | sample 14_taG_FD_184087 | JGI IMG/M metagenome (GOLD analysis project Ga0208792, IMG submission 184087) | Marine viral communities from the Subarctic Pacific Ocean - 14_ETSP_OMZ_AT15311 metaG (SPAdes) (version 2) | ecosystem: Environmental > Aquatic > Marine > Oceanic | place: Pacific Ocean | collected...
TGGCATAATAGCTTCCTCACCATTTAGATTTATTTGCCCAATAAGCCGCAGACATTTTGCCTTTGGCTATGTTTTTTGCATGACGCGCCTTAAAAGATTTACGTCTTGCTTTCTCTTTAGGAGTGCTGGGATTTTTACCTGCACCACTAACACCTTGCTGTCCATAGCGTATTGTCTTAACCTTGTCACCTTCCTTGGCTACAACTACGTGAGACTTAGTAGGGTGGCTAGGCGTTCTCTTCGGTTTGTTGAACCCGCTTACCCCTGCTCTTGCTAGGCGTGGATCTTTTTCCTTGCTCATTTAGGCTCTCCTCCAAACGGGCTACCTTCTCTTCTAGGTTCGACAGGCGGTTGAACTGGCCTTTGAACGCTTCGTTGACTTGGCTGATTAGGTTCTTGAAGTCTTGCTGGGTCATTAACATTTATCTTAGCCTCTACTTCTTTGTCTTTAGTGATTGCTTGTGCGACTTTTAGGCGGCGCTCAAACTCTTTGTCGTCTTGATCTCCCGCTTGAAGATTGCGTGTAATGGCCTCAATGCGTTTGATCTCAACCTCTTGTGGCTCAAGCTGCGCTTCGACAGAGTACTTCTGTGCTCGTGCCTGCGACTCTTGTGCCTGTGCTGACAGTGCTGCTGTCTGCGATTGCTGTAACGCAAGCTGTGCCTGTTGTGCTTGCTGCGCCGCCTGTTGTGCTTCTGGGTTGGGCTGACTAGCTTGCTGCATAGCTCCGATAAGTTCTTCGCGGTTAGACAGGTTCATATTGTCAATAATGCTTTGAATGAGGACTGGATAGATTGGGCTATCCTGCTTCATCGTCTGTAAGAGTTGTACAAGCTGTGTGACTTCGTACTCACGAGCAATGATGCCCAGCGTAGAGGTTGCGTTAAACTTGTAGTCCTTTACAGGATAGTTCTCTGGGTCGAACTGCATGTAACGGTACGCAGCTTTCTTAACAAACGGAATCAGGAATGATTGCTGGAAGTTTATCAGGGTGCGTTTATGGCGTTTAATGATAGCACCGAGAGACATAGAAATGCCAGCGGCAGTAGCTTCACCATTAACGTTGCCAGCGAGTCCCGCTGAATCAACTGCTCCAGTAGCTTGTTGTACCATTTGCTGAAGAGAGGCTGCTTGGGCGAACGTGATCTGGCCCACTTGACCAAAGTTGAACGGCTGTAAGACTTCACGAGGATCTCCATTAGTCAGGATTGTTTTGCCGGGACGTATTTCTGGCTTTGCCCCGCGTGGAAACTTAGTAGCATCAATGGCAAGCATTGGATGAATGGTGAGGCTCAAAGCGTCAATACGCGCACGTAGCTCAGTATCCAAGGCTTTCTGGCTGTTGTAACCCTTCTCACACACGCCACGACCCCAGAACATAGAAGGCACTACATCCCACGGAAACGCAACTACAGGTCTGTCTTGCATCATGTAGGGGTTTGCTTCAGCCTTAAGAAGGACGCCGCCGTTAGCGACAACAACAACTGCCTCTACATAACCTGCGTCACCTTCGATTTTCTCGTCAGTGGCTTCTTCTAGCATGTGCTTAGGAACAAGACCATAGTACTTTGTCAGACGAACTTTGTCGTCACTGTAGACTGTAATGTCTTGGTCAGGCTCAAGGTTTGTGTCAGGAGCCGCTGTGCCTACGTAGGTGTCCCTGTACACGCCGCTTTCTTGAAGCTGCTCTACGTGGTGGCTTCCAACAAACTCGTCTACAGCGACGCCCATAGCGTCCTCAATGGACGTTGCTACAGGATCAATCAGGAAGTTCTGCGGCATGACAGGCTTGAGCTTAACAACTACACGATCTGTAATGTTAACACCCACTGCCTGAAGCTGCCCATCCATGATCGGCTGGGTAGCTGGAGCCATTTCTTTGATTTCTTCAATAACAATCTCGCCAACACCTGTACCGAATACAGCCGCGTTGATAAGACACTCTGCGACAGCCTTACGAACTTTGGTGTTCTCAAAGTCTTCAGTAAGTTTGTTACGCAGATAAAGAACGTCCTGAGATTCTTTGTCGTTAAAGTCGTCTGCAATGTCAAACCACTTACCGCGACCAAACGTAGCCTCTTCCATCTCAGCAACGTTAGACTCTACCGCTTGCTGCAAGGCAGGACTGATTATGCGTGAGCGTTCTGACTTGCGCTCAGTGTCTGCTGGATCCCAGATGCCACGCCACAGTCTGTAATACTCGTCAAACTTTTCTTCGTAGTTAGACTGATAGTTGTCGCGCCAGTCTTCGCACTTGTTCATTACCCAATCTTCCAAGGACTCTTGAACGAGTAAAGGATCAGGGCTGTATATGTTGTCTTCCATAATTAGTATCCTGCTACAATATCTAAGATTTCAAGTTCATCTTCTATGAAGTCGTGTATCCCATACGGGACAGTCGCTAATTGATCTATGTAAGCTAAAGAGTCCACTAAGTCATCGTGTGTCAGTGGATCTGGAAACTGGAAGAGTTGATCTAGGAATCTAGCGTTCCACTCCCCCTTGTTCAAGCTTATTACACCGTTCTCAAAGCGCCCTTGCAACGCCCACATAATACGGTCTGTCTTCTTCTTATTACCGTGAGTTAACTCTTCTACCCTAAAATACTTCCCGTGCTTCCTTTGAAGATCCATAAGAGGCGACATCACTGCTTGTTTTGCAATACCGCGCTCAATGCCTACAGATACTGGCTGGTAATCTCTTACGGCTTGGAATATTTTCATTGCCGTTTCGTCTAACGTCCAACGTCCGTAGATAATGTTCTCTATGAACCAGTCACCGTTGTCGCCTACCTTAACTACGGAGATTGCAGTTTCGTCTAGCTTAGAACTCTTCGTGCGTTTCTTACCAACTTCTTCAAAACCAGCCAAGTCAATGGCTATGTAGTAGTCTCCTGCTTCGGGGGCCTCTCCGTACTGTACCCACTCTTCTTTAAACATCTCTGAGCCAACCGCCTCAAAGGACGCCATGAACTCCTGACGAAAGGCGTAAGAAGACATTGACTTTTTGGCGACATTAATTTCAGCAGGGTCGAGTAAGTTGTTATCGTAGCTTGTGAAGTGCCATGCTGAGTACGTTTCGTCATCGCCTAGCTCCGCATACTTGTACAATTCGTAGAAGTGGTTACGGCCCATCGGAGTTCCTATGAACATTGCCGAACCCTTCTGGTCGGCCAGCGCAGGACGTAGGACTTGCTCCCAAACGTCAGGCTTCATATCTGCGTATTCGTCCATGACAAGGAACTTAAGAGATACACCACGCATAGTTTCTGGACGGTCAGCACCCTTAAGCGTAATGGTTGCGCCATTGACCAGTTTTAGCTGTAAGTTGTTGATATGAGAGCCTACAATAACATCGTGGCCTAGCTCAAGGAGTGTTTGCCACATAATGTCACGGGCTTGTCCCTGTGTGGGAGCAACGTAGAATACATGACCGCGTTCAGCCTGCAATGCATTAATGATTAACATCCACGCAGCCAGCCGGGACTTGCCTGTACGACGCCCAGCAGCAACCACCTTAAAACGTGTAGGGTCATTAAAGACTTTTGTCTGCCAATCTAGCAGTTCTACATTAACGTCAGTCATGCGCCGTTGAAGTTCACAAAAGTTGCTGGGGCTTCTAGCAGATCAAAGGTGACTACGACTTCCATGTTTCCTGAACTGCCTGCTGCTGCCTTGATGACATCTCCGGGCTGTAACACAAACACAGCATTGCCGTCAATAAGCAGATACTCTTTGGATTGTACGTTAGTTCCGTTTAGTATGTAAACGTCAGGGTCTGGTGTCTTGTCTATGAACAGTGTAACGTCATTGGTTGAGTTGTCTAAGTTAGAAATAAACGCCATCGTCCAGTGGGCAACGTAGCCGTTGGGTATGGTCACAATAGTTTGCGTAGAAGTGTCTGTTAAGTTTACATTCTTCGTGTATAACATATCAGTATGTCCACATAACAGGCGTAGAGTCGCGCAAGTCTACGTGTATAAACGTATCAGCTACGCCGATGCCGCTAAATCCAAGTGCCATTGCGTGTCTGACTAGGGTGTGCTTCTGAGATCCTGAAGATACCTTAATGTCAGCAGCAATGCCCTGCGAATGCGTACCCGGAGTTGCTTTAGCGGCCTCTATTGAGTGCTGTGGGCTGCGGTATCCGCTGGTGATAACAAACGGAAAGCCACATAAGTCTCTGAGGTCGTCTAAGATGTTCAAAAACTCTGGCAGCATTTCGTTTTCTCCTGTCTCTTGACAGTTAAACTCTTCGATCTTAAAGTATTTCACCGGAATCTCCGTCAATAACGTCACCTGATGAAACTTCTGTAGCGCCAACGCCTGTAATGTTAATCTGTATGGCGCTTCTTCCGCTTTCTTTAATGATTTCTTTTTCAAATAGCGCAGTTGGTGCAACCCTGTCCATCACCAGCTTCCACGCCGCTGCTTGATTCTTGTGATCATCGTCTAAAGCCGCAGAAAATATAGCATCTAAAACCTTTCTGGACTTTGGTGAGGCTAACATCCTAGCCTTATACTCATTCATGATGCCAGCGTCGCCCTTCGGACGCCCAACACCCCGCCTGTTTCCTTTCTTAACAGCCTCTACTTCTGCCTTTTTGGGACGACCACGACCACTACCGGGGTTTTCTGACACTATAACATCCTCGTATAAGAACTATATAGAAACTTTGCCGTTCCATGACTGCATATTAGCCCATGACTGCATATAGGCATTAAAGTTATATTTATATATGTTTATCCTTAATGCTTTTATGTGGTCAAGTTCCTATATGTTGTCAAGCATTAGCGGCGCGATCAAGTTTCTCTTTAGTTAATCACTTATCTATACAGTATATTATAGCATACTTTTCAGTGTTTGTCAAGTCTTTTCTTTAATAATGTTAATACTACACAGATCTGTATTGTCCCTTACAGGCGCACTCCAGATTCTGTTTAGACCCTTACGTTGTCTTGCTTTCTGCGTTGCATTATGCAATTCAATTTAGCTCTTTTTTGTATCTGAGCAGGTACTATAAACCAACACAACTACAAAACCCCTGCCCCCGGTCTTGAATGCTAATGAGAATCATTATCAAATGCGAATGAGAATACTAATGAGAATCATTATCACTACTACTACGCTTTGCAGATACTAATGAGAATCAATGCAGCAGAGTGTGAGAATCTATGTAGTACCCTATAGACTCTAAACTGTATCGCCATTGTTCCACGTAGAACATACTGTATATCTAACCAGTACTGTATAAACTACTGTATAGACTCAGCCCTAACAGGTTTACATGTCACTTGACAGGTAATCATTGTGGCGCTCTGGTGCTCGATACAAGCGCGATAAATAAAGCCACATAGTGCTATCTGTTTTTGTAGTGTTCAGTGTGGTGCGATACAGGACGCCTCAGCAATATAGCACTAAAAGTTATATGCTTATTCTATACCATAAAGTTATTAAAACTGACTGCGCTTATAACCTTGTAGTGTTACCGTGTTACCGTAGTGTTACCTGATAGTGTTACCCAAGGTTACAAAGTAACACTTTATTGACTGTACAAATATACAGTATTGGCGTGTAAGTTATTGATTTATAAAGACTTTATATATCTGGCATGGCACATGCAGTTATCACGGTGTCATTTATGCGCGAGTATGTGACGGGCATTAGCCGCCGCCGTAAATCGTCCAAAGGACGTTGGTGCATTGAAAGCGCATGCGGGGAAGCAAGCACCCCATAATTGACGCGGAGCAATCCCGCCATTAAGCCAGATATACGCGCAGTGTACTCTCACGCGCAGTAAGGAAGCGACAAACAGAATTGCTTAGATATTGTAAGTGCTGCAAGTTCAGCCCTATATTGAAACCATTAGCGCCGCGCACATTGTCGCGGATTGCTTTGGTGCGTACCTGTCACGTATGTTAGGCGTATGCCGTGACTCCGCAGGTAATAGGCAAAGCCGCGAGGCTATAGCCAAAAAGAAAAAGTGTATAGATTCCAACCCGTCTTATATGGCGGGTTTTTATGTATACATTTCGTATACTGTTTATAAATTCTTATAACCTATCAAAAAGTGAGAAAATATTATGAGTAATATTCAATTGACCGATGCGCAAATCTCAGCCAATGTTGACTGTTTACGTGGTATTAAAAAGGCTCAGATAAACATTGCGGCCATGTTATTAAACGATTATGCACTGTACTTTCACGGTAACGCGGACGCTGAAAAAGCGATTGTGGCGTATTGGAACGCTTGCGTTGACGCTGGACTAAAAGCAAAAGTGACAGCGCAGTTATCAACGGCTAGTAAAAAGCACCACAAAAACGTCGGAGTATCCACTGGCGGCGTAAAAGTAGTGGATAATAAAATTGTTGAGGCGCCAACCCGCGCACCAAAAGAGGCTAAAAATCCACTGTTAGATAAGGCAAAAGAGCTATCACCAAAGCTAACCGCCGAACAACAAAAAATACTCGCTGAGTTATTGTCGCAGGCCGCCAATGATATGGTTGCAAAATCTTAAAGTTATAATTCTTATAAGGGGAAAGTGTATGTGCAATTCAAAAACGGAACGTTTACAAGAAGAATTGTCAGATCATGGCGTTTTCGCAATGTGGCCAACGTTTTACGAGCGTGAACACGACGGCTTCACAGACGGCGGCGGGTTTATTATTGAAATGTCAGCGGTGGACGCTGAAGGTCGCAGCAAAAAGGAATGCAAAGAAATAATTGAAGAAGTCTGTTATGATTTGTTCTATAGGGAAAGCTGCGGGTGCTCCCACGATTGCTGCGGCTGCGGGTTTACGTCAAGCTGGCGCGTCATTGTAGTGGAAGGCGTGAACGTGTACGGCGATGCACACTTGAAAGGAAAGCCAGCGTATGAGGTAGTGGTGCGCTTCGGTTATGGTTTAAACTACTAACAGTTATAATTCTTATAAGGGGAAAATGTATGGACGATTTAGTTTTGTACGGCGAAAACGGCGAAGAAATAACGCTGCCAACGCGCTGGGTAGTTTGTGATCGCTGCGACGGCGAAGGCAAACACACAAACCCCAGCATTGACGGGAACGGCATTACCGCCAGTGAGATGGCTGAAATGTGCTATGAGGATGAGGATTTTGCCGAGCACTATTTCAGCGGCGTGTATGATGTGACATGTCACGAATGCGACGGTAAGCGCGTGACCAAGGCGGTAAACTTTGGAGCTATGTCCGAAGCTGACGTTGCAGAATACAAGCTTCAGCAGGAGCAACGCCGAGAGGCTGAACTTGAAAGTTATTACGAGCGCAGAGCAGGCGCGTAACCGTAACAGTTATAATTTCTTATAAGGAGAATGAAATGCAAGACGAATTGATTTGGTGTTTGGTTTGGGTTAGTATTCTTTTAACGATGTTCCCTTGGAGGGTAGGCAAATGAGAAATGTAATAGAAAAAGCACTGGCGAATAAGTACGGCAGCGAGTTAACCAAGTTTGAAGTGCAGCATGGTTATCACAGTCAAGCGCCGGACGATTGTAGTTTTCGCATGGTCTGGTACGTAGACTCAAACGGTCTGGTCGGTAGGCAGTGGCTTGAAACTATAGAGCAATGGGCTGCTGGTAACACAAACTTTCATTTTGAACACGGCTTTGGAGGGTAGAAATGGACAGCGAAGACAAAATTATAATGACATCTCGTGAGTTTTATATGCGGCATGTGATGGATTTCAACTTTGAGTTAGACGAAGCGCAGCTATTAGCAGAAGGGCTGAAGCGCGGTTTCATTGTCAATGTAGGCGAAGACGCTTACGAATATGTGGAGAACGAAGCATGAAATTATTAGCAGAGCAAAGCAGCAACGCAAAGCTACGCAAAAACGCAAAGTATTCGGACAGGATCCGCAGCTACATTATGTATATGAAACCCGATAGATCCGTGTGTCCCATGTCCGAACTAGCAGGCTGCGAGGTAGCCTGTCTAAACACGGCGGGACGCGGCGCAATGAATAGTGTACAAGCTGCGCGGCAACGCAAGCTGGACTACTGGCTAGAATCTCCCGATGATTTCCTAGCACAGCTACGCGCCGAACTCACAAAGATAAACGTAACATGTTATAAAAAAGGTAAGTCACCTGCGGTGCGCCTCAACGGTACGTCAGATATTGCATGGGAAAACACTGGCATCATCACAGACTTTCCTGACATACAGTTTTACGATTATACAAAGCTACCCAACCGCAAAGTGCCCGACAATTATCACTTAACGGTAAGCTATAGCGGAGCCAATGCGAAGTACGCGCAGAAAGTCAAGGACTCGCGTCACAATATTGCGGTAGTCTTTCGTAAAGAATTACCCATATCATACCTTGACAGGGAGGTAATCAGCGGCGACGATCACGACATGCGCTTCTATGACAAGCGCGGTGTAGTTGTAGGCTTGACTGCGAAGGGCGCAGCAAAGAAAGACCAATCAGGTTTTGTCATTGACATTTAGGAGAAGCAACATGGTTATAACTTATTATACTCACGAACAATTCTACGCAGGCATCAATGAACTGGTACACTTCGGGCTAGGCTTTGAGGCAGACCACGACGAGCTAACCATTCACCTGACGGGAGCATTCTAATGAATGAAGATTACTTAAGTTTGTACGAAGATTTCAAAAGCGCAGGCGACAAAAACTTCTGCACGTCAATGGCGTACTGCCTAGTCACCGGAGCTAACATGCACATTGCCAATACTAGACTGCGCCGCAAGCGTGGACGTGGTGTGTCAGGACTGATACTCAACGAAGCAATACAGGACGCTGGCTATCACATGCTAGAAGTCAAGGTGAAAGGGTACGTAGAAAACCTACCGCAGAAGGGCTTGACAAGCGGCACATACTTGGTGTACAGTTCGCGCCATGTTAGTGTAATCAAGGACGGCGTAGTGCTTGACTGGACAGCACTCAAGGAAGCACGATCAAAACGTACCGTAGTTTGTTATCAACTTTTAAAAACTGGAGAGTCACTATGAATATAGAACTTACTGAGGAAGAGTGCCGCCTGCTGAGGGACAGTGTTTGCTCGAATATGTCGGGGCATCTTGACGCTGCTGCTGACTGCTTAAAAGGGCATGATCCGATGTTCCGTAACGAAGACGCGCAACATTACCTAATGGATCTGGCGCTTGAGATTGCGTTAGTGTTACGCTTGGGCGGAAGCGTAAAGGAAATAAAGCACAACGTTGATTGTTTCACAGGAATGAAAGAATGGGGAGAGCCGTTATGAACAGAACAGCAGAAAGAATCAAAAAAGACATAGCCTATTTCAGGAAGGAGGCAGCGTACAGCATGAGACAATCAAGAAGGTGGCGCTCAACGCCAGAGCTAAAGCACTACTATCACGGACGTTACCAAGCACTGAAGCATGCGTCCGAGTACGTAGGTGTCACACTTGGAGTAGCAGAACGTGAGGAGATTGCATAATGGAATACTTAGCTACTGTTTGGAATGCAGGGTCTAAGATCGAGGCGCATGTGGACGTACGCAGCTATCAGGGCGAAGTCGAGGCAGACTTTTGCAGCAACCTTGTCTACGTAGACGATGAAGTCGTGACGCTTGATGAAGTTAATGAGACACTGCTGGAACTATTGCTAGACGACGCCCACGATCAATGGGCAATGGCGGAGGATGAGTCATGACCGATGATATGTTAGCCGCTGTGACTACAGCAGTGAGCCTTAAACGTGGCGCGTACACATGGGCGGAGGCTCTGACGTACGCTGTCAATACACATAACCTTGACGAGTATCAGGCCGAGGACTTAGAATCCATAGCACGTAACCAATACCGTAGACTAGAGGAGCAAACGAAATGAAACTAAAAGGAGTTAAGGTAGCTTATGGTGTACAGTGGCGCCACGCTCTTGATACTAGCGAGCACCGATGGATCACACCAAGTGAACGCTATGAAAATATGTCGGATGCTATAGCAGCACTGGAGTTACATAGGGCTGAGTATCCGCATCTACTAACGCGTGTGGTTAAACTTGAAACCACCACAACAACGCGACCAATTAAACTTGAGGAGCAAACGAAATGAACCAGTTAGAAACGTATCACAAACTGCGGGACGCGCAGCGCAAGATCAAACACTTGCGTGACCTCAACACCATGAGCAGCAACGATGACCCTGTATCCTACGGCGTAGCCTTAGCGTATGACAACGCGTATAACATGGTTGACAAGATAGCTAACGAACTGTACCGCGCAGGTATAGAACAGGAGAACGCAGATGACTAACCCAGAACTGTTTAACCTACTGCTAGGCTGTGGTATTGGCTACATCATTGGGCTGTTAGTCGCAGTGTGGAGCAACGACGCTTGACACCAAGCAAAATACATGCTACAATATTACTATAGAGTAAACTTTAAAGATAAACATTATCATATAACTTATTATAGTTTTAACTTTAAAGACTCTTTAAAGAGGATCTTATGACAACTGCAAAGACACATCAAAGTTGCCCCGACTGTGGGCATCACAAATGCTTGACCGTTAACGAGGACGGATCATCGTATTGTTTCTCATGCGGTAAGCGCAGCAAGTCTGAAGCTAGCTGGCAGGGTGTATCATACGAGCACCGCCCCGAAACCAAGAAGCAATTCAACGCCAAGCTACTGACAGGTAAGTACAGTGCAATCATTGACAGACGTATACAAAAGGAGACAGCAGAAAAGTACAGTGCTATTGTCGATGGTGATCGTGTGTTGTTTGGTTACTTCGATGAAGGCAACGAACCCGTGGCAGCTAAGGTACGCTACCCTGATAAACGTTTCGTCACGGAGGGTGACTGGACAAAAGGGAGGCTGTTCGGGCAGCAACTGTTCAGTGCAGGTGGACGTTACATCACCATAACTGAGGGCGAGTACGATTGCATGGCTGCATACCAGATGTTCGGCAGCAAGTACCCTGTTGTTAGTGTACGCAACGGCGCACAAGCTGCCATTAAAGATTGCCGTAATCAGTTTGAATACCTCAACAGCTTTGAGAATGTTGTCATCTGTTTTGACAGCGACGAGCCGGGACAGAACGCAGCTAAGGACGTCGCAGAACTGTTCGGTAACAAGGCTAAGATAATGAATATGTCTGACGGTAAAGATGCTAACGAGTATCTGCTCAACGCCAAGGCTGATGTGTTTGTTAAGCAGTGGTGGGAGGCTGAGGTGTTCACGCCTGACGGTATCGTGCGGCCTAGCGAACTGCTTGCTGCTGTCAAAGTACCACTACGCAGGGGCCTTACTTCCTATCCCTTTCGCCAACTCGATAACATGTTATACGGAATCCGCCCTGCTGAACTGGTCACGCTGTGTGCAGGAAGTGGTCTTGGTAAGTCAACCATCCTCAGAGAGCTTGTAGTAGCCATGCTCAAGCAAGACAAGGACGGGTGCATGGGTCTTATGTTCCTAGAAGAAACTCCTGAGAGGACGTTACGCGGCCTTATAGGGCTAGAGATGAACAAGCCTATACACTTACCCGACTGCGACTACTCACCGGAGGAGGTTGACAGGGTGTACCACGCCACCAACTACGAGAACAGAGTATTCTTTTGGGATGCCTTTGGTAGTAACGAGATCGAACGTGTGCTTGGACGTATGCGGTACATGGTCAAGGGTCTAGGCTGTCAGTTCATTGTACTTGATCACCTATCTATACTGGTTTCCGACCAGCAGAACGGGGATGAACGCAAAGCAATCGACATGATCATGACCAAGCTACGTATGTTTGTTCAGGAGATGCGGATCACCCTGCTTTTAGTGTCGCACTTGAAGCGTCCAGATGGTAAGTCTTTGGAGGATGGTGCGGCTACAAGTCTCGGCATGCTACGGGGCAGCGCAGCTATCGCACAGCTATCCGATGCAGTGATAGGAGCAGAGCGAAACAGTCAGGCAGAGGACGAAGAAGAACGTAACACCACCAAGCTACGTGTACTCAAGAACAGGTTCAGCGGTAAGACAGGGCCAGCAGGCAGGCTAGTCTACAACGATGACACCGGACGATTAACAGAAGAGGAGAATGCACTATGAGATGCAAAGCTTGTAACATAGAACTGACAGACTACGAAGCCACGCTTCGCTGCTCTAACACAGACGAGTTCATCGACGTATGCAGCAGTTGCTTATCTGCTGGCGGTGATGTAAACTTTTCTGATCGCGCTGACCTCAGGACATTAGCAGACATACCAGAGTTCAGTAGTTTGTTTGACGAACTGGATGAATATTACAATGAGTAAAATAGAGAAGTTAATAGCTGAAGATGCTGCCATAGACAAAGCAGAGCACCGCCTGAGGGTTCGTAAGAGTAAGTTTGTAAAGAAGCTTAAGGAACACGAAGACGAAATAGCTATCGTGGACGGTGTGATCTATCAGGTATGTGGCAGTGGCGAGCCATTCATTGTACGGATAGGAGACATGCCATGAGCAAAATGGGACGATGGATTGTACAACAGGAGCAAGACAATGACATACGCAGTTGTAGACTTAGAGACAACACTGGACTGGAAGAAGATACATCTAGCGGGTGTGTATCTCCCGAACTCTGGGAAGAGTATTGCGTGTTACAACGCTACGCAACTAAAGGAAGCCTTGACAGGTATCTCTACAATGATTGGACACAACCTGATCGGCTTCGATCTGCGTAGGCTGGAAGAAGTTTGGGACTTCGTGTGGCAGGGTGACGTTGAAGATACCATGATCATGGGTAGACTACTCGACCCAGCCATTGAAGGTGGACATTCACTAAAGCAGTGGGCCATACGTGCAGGTGAGGAACTCAAGGGTGAGTTCAGCATTGAAGACTTCGACAGGGACATAACACCAGAGATGGTTGAGTATTGCCTGAAGGACTGTCGTGCAACGTGGCACGTACACCAGCACCTGACCAAGCAGCTAAAGAAGAAGGAGTTCAGCTATGCCTGTCAGGACTTGGAACATTCGGTGGCCTTTATGGTCAGTGATCAGATCGCTAACGGCTTCGCGTTTGATTTCCATCTAGGCTGTGACATATACACACAACATGAACAACGTATGCAGGAGATAGAGCATGAACTACAAGAGGTATTCCCACCCGTTGTGGAGCAGCGGTGGAGTGAGAAGACGGGCAAGCGTCTTAAGGATAAGGTCACGGTATTCAACCCCGGCAGTAGACAACAAGTTGCAGAGCGCCTTGAAAGCAAGGGTGCAGTATGGAAGGTCTTCACTGAGACAGGTAAGCCGAAGGTGGATGAGACAACCCTTAAGGAACTCATCCACATACCAGAGGCCAATCTTGTCCTTGAGTATCTGACACTCTCTAAGCGGATTGCAATGGTCAAGTCGTGGCTCGACTCAGTTTCTGGATCGCGCATACACGGGTACGTTAACACATGCGGTGCTGTTACTGGGCGCATGACACACAGCAAACCCAACATGGCACAGATACCGTCTGAGTCTACGTACAGGGAATGCTTCACAGTTGAGGAGGGTAACGTGTTAGTCGGTGCTGACGCTTCTAGTCTGGAGCTACGCTGCCTTGCACACTACATGAAAGATGAAGAATACATCAGAGAATTACTTGACGGAGATGTACACTCAGCAACGCAACAGGCTGCTGGACTTGCAACAAGAGCTGATGCAAAGCGTTTTACCTATGCTCTCTTGTATGGAGCAGGAGACACAAAGCTTGGATCTATCCTCGGAGGAAATGCTAAGACTGGCAAGCGAGCTAGAGATTCTTACCTACGAAACATGCCAGCTTTTGGGAGGCTGGTCAGAAAGGTTGAGTCACTTGCTTCAGAAGGAAGCCTACCCGGAATTGATGGACGACGGGTCTGGATCAGACACCAACATGCTGCACTGAACACACTGCTACAATCGTGTGGGGCAGTCATCATGAAACAGGCGTTAGTCATTGCAGGAAACAAACTCTGTAACGTGCCGCACAGATTCGTTGCGAACGTACACGATGAGTTTCAGGTAGAGACTAAGCCAGAACACGCAGAAGAAGTAGGGAGGATACTAGTTGAATCAATCATAGAAGCTGGAGAGCAACTTGAACTACGCTGTCCAATGGACGGTGAATACAAAATAGGTAAGACATGGGCAGAAACTCATTGACACCTATCAAAATACGTGTTATAATATTACGGTAGTTAACTAAAAAGGAAAGCATTATGGATAAGCCACAACCACTTACAATTAAAGGTACACTCTACTGGGTTGAGCGTAACAAGCTTAATAAGTTCAGTGACAAGTACCAGATAGTTCTTGGTAACCTGAGCGAGAAGGCTGTAGCTGCACTCGACGACATGGGTATCGCCGCTGCTAACAAGGGTGACGAAAAGGATTACTTCATTACGATGAAGAGTAAGAATCCTATGCGCGTCACAGATGATCAGGGTGTTGAGTACGACGCTGATGTTATGATCGCTAACGGCAGTGAGGCAGTCTGTGTTGTAGGCTACTACGACTGGTCAGTAGGTACAGGACGCAGCCCAAGCATGATCAAGTGCAAGGTCACGAAGATGATCGAGTACGTTGATGACACTATCGACGAGGCTGACGCACTGTGATTCACATTGATGGGGACATCGTAGCTTACCGCTGCGCGTACAAGTCACAGGAGGACAGAGAGGAGTACGCGGCGTATAGTGCTGGTGCTTATCTGTCTGACTTGATCAGCGACTTGTACATCCTCATCGAGGACGAGCCTGAGTACCGTGTATACCTCACGGGAAAGGGCAACTTCCGCGATAACATCGCAGTCACTGCTGGCTACAAAGCAAACAGGAAAGACAAAGAGAAACCTGAGCACCTTGCTGCTATTAGGCAGTACCTGATAGACGAGTGGGCCGCTGTCGTTAGCGTAGAGGAAGAGGCAGACGACTTGATCGCCATTGCTGCTACCGCCGACGACGACTCACTGATTGTCAGTATCGACAAGGACTTCGATCAGGTTCCGGGCAAGCACTTCAACCCTAACAAGCAGAGTTTCTATGACGTTAGCGAAGAAGATGCTGTACGTTTCTTGTACGAACAAATACTAACGGGTGACCGCGCAGATAACATCATCGGTATCAAGGGTGTAGGCCCAGTCAAGGCTAAGAAAGCACTGGCTGACTGCACAACTGAGCGTGAGATGTATGATGTGTGTGTCAAAATGTATGACGACGAAGAGCGTGTCATTGAGAACGCAAGGTTACTATACCTACGCCGTCAAGAAGGAGAGATCTGGAATGCGCCGAACGAGGGATAACGTTCCGAAAGGCTACGACTCGTGGCTTGAATGGGACTTAGCGCAGCAGCTTAAGGGATGTGAGTACCACCCTTGTGCCGTTGCATACGTACAACACAAACACTACCACCCTGACTTTACTTACAAGGCTAACGGTATAACATATTATATCGAAGCCAAAGGGAGATTCCGTGAGAAACCAGAGGCTCGTAAATACGTCGATGTCAAGAAGGCTCTCAAGCCAGAGGAGGAGTTGGTATTTGTCTTCCAAAACCCCAACAACAGAATGCCAGCAGCAACCAAGCGCAAGGACGGAAGCTACTACTGCATGTCAGACTGGGCAGAGCGTAACGGATTTGATTGGTACACTCCAAAGACTTTACCAAAGGAGTGGACGCAATGACTAGGCACATGATCATACCTGACACACAAGTAAAACCGGGAGAGAACTATGAGCATCTTCGATGGGCCGCTAGGTACGCTGTTGCTACTAAGCCTGACGTTATTATCCACCTTGGTGATCATTGGGATATGCCAAGTCTTTCCAGTTACGACGTAGGTAAGAAGTCCTTTGAGGGACGGCGCTACTCTGAGGATGTACAGGCAGGTAACACAGCTATGGCTGCGTTCATGGACATCATCAAGGCAGAGCAAAAACGATTGCGCAGTAACAAGAAGACAGTATGGAAGCCACGCCTAGTCTTTACGATGGGCAACCACGAGCAGCGCATCGAACGTGCAGTAGAGAATGATGCCAAGCTTGAAGGGCTGATGAGCTACGATGACTTGGCGCTGAAGGGCTGGGAAGTACATCCCTACCTCAAGCCTGTTGTCATTGACGGTGTAGCATACTGTCACTACTTCACCAGTGGTGTGATGGGCAGACCAGTTTCGTCAGCGAAGCTACTGTTACAGAAGAAGCACATGAGTTGTGTGATGGGACACGTTCAAGACAGAGACATTGCTTTTGACCGCGACGCATCAGGTAAACGTATGACTGCCCTGTTCGGTGGTATCTTTTACCAACACGATGAAGAGTACCTCAACCCACAAACTAACGGTAGCTGGGCTGGGCTATGGATGTTTAACGAAGTAGACAACGGTGCGTTTGACGAGATGCCTATCAGCATGACGTACCTACGGAGGCGGTATGGCAAGGACGTTTGATGAGATGCTTGAGCTTATAGCAGATCACATAGATGAGATAACACTGCTTGAAGTTCTAGAGATAAACTCTTATGATCTTGTCGATAAGTTTCAGGATAAGATACAGACTAACATAGATAAGTTTAACGGACTGGAGGAGGAAGTAGATGACAACTAAGAGCAACCGCAACACGCCCTTTGACGATGAGCCTGAGTATACCTTCGGCAAGTCAATTGATTCAGCGACACCTGCGGAGTGGAACACAGTAGCAGCTAAGTTGTACCACCCATCTGATGCTACCCCTGCTGGGTTTAAGCCTGACGAGTACACCATCAGTGAAGGCGGTGTCAAGACTTGGACTAAGGAGTCCTGTCCTGTTGAGAACCCAGCACACTACAACACAGGATCAATAGAGGCTATCGAAGGCATCGAAGCGTCTATGTCCCCTGAAGAGTTTAAAGGGTACTTGAAGGGTAACATGATGAAGTATGCGTGGCGTTACGACTACAAAGGTAACCCGGTAGAGGACTTACGTAAAGCTAAATGGTATCTTGAAAGGTTGATTGAGGCAAACTTATGAACAGATATGAGAAGGAACAAGCAATATACTACGGAGTACTCATTGTGCTGCTAGTGTTTAACGTAACTTGGCTAATGTCGGAGTTCTCATGAAGGTAGTGCAGGGTGAGTTCGGTAAAACCAAAGAGGCTATCAAGGCATCAGACTTGTTTCAGTCTCTGGCTGACGCAACAGACGAGATGGAAGACGGAGGCATAGACGTTAAGACAGCTATCGTTGTATTCAGTGACGACAAGGTGATGCAGGTTATCAGCAATGACGGCTATCCAGATTCAGCACACATGCTGTTAACGATGGGAGCACACTCAATTATGTTAGAGACTTTAGGGTACGGAGGAGAAGAATAGATGGATGCATATCAACAGTACATACACAAGTCACGGTACGCACGGTACATACCAGAGAAGCAACGCCGTGAGACATGGCAAGAAACCGTAGGCAGGTACGTAGACTACTGGGGTGACAAGCTACCAGAGGCTGACGCTAAGGAGGCGCGTAAGGCTATAGAGAATCTGGAGGTGATGCCTTCGATGAGGGCGTTGATGACAGCAGGTGACGCTCTTGATCGTGACAACGTTGCAGGGTTCAACTGTAGCTACATGCCAATTGACCACCCCAAAGCATTTGATGAAATGATGTATGTTCTAATGTGTGGCACAGGTGCAGGATTCTCAGTAGAACGTCAGTACATACAGAAGTTGCCAGAGGTAGCAGAGGACTTTCATGGAACCGACAGTATCATACACGTATCAGACTCAAAAATTGGTTGGGCAAAAGCATACAGGGAACTTATCGCTATGCTCTATAGTGGTCAAGTTCCAAAGTGGGACGTATCTGGAGTACGGCCTTCTGGTGCCCCCCTCAAAACATTCGGAGGTAGAGCATCTGGGCCAGAGCCTCTTGAAGATCTGTTCCGGTTCACCGTTGACATCTTTAGGGCCGCTGCTGGACGCAAGCTCAGTAGTGTCGAGTGCCACGATGTATGCTGTAAGATTGCACAGATCGTTGTCGTGGGAGGGGTACGAAGAAGTGCCCTTATCGGTCTGTCTAACCTTACAGATGACAGAATCCGA
>Ga0208792_1000367_pt1 | contig 17995 bp, 21 predicted proteins | sample 14_taG_FD_184087 | JGI IMG/M metagenome (GOLD analysis project Ga0208792, IMG submission 184087) | Marine viral communities from the Subarctic Pacific Ocean - 14_ETSP_OMZ_AT15311 metaG (SPAdes) (version 2) | ecosystem: Environmental > Aquatic > Marine > Oceanic | place: Pacific Ocean | collected...
AAGAGCTAAAAGAAAATATGCTGTTAACTTTGTTTGGTGTAGTGTTTTCAATAATAACTTTTGGTTTAGTTTCGGCAGTGGTAAGGGAAATTAAAGGATGAGTAGAACAGAAGAATTATTAGCACGTTTAGAAGGACACGAGAAGGAATGTCTTGTTCGTTATGAGATGATCCAACGTCAACTTGACGCAGCTACCAAGGACATCGCTAGTAATCGTCAGGCTGTCTATGCTTTGTATCCGTTTATCCTTGGTGCTATTGTGTTTGCTGAGTACATACGATGATACAAGCTTTTATTGGCCCAGTAGCAGATCTTGTTGGTGGTTACTTCCAACGTAAAGCTGAAGAGAAGAAAGCTGTCCATGAAGCTAAGATGGTAGCTATTCAGCAGGACGGTAACTGGGAAAACATCCATGCTAACAATGCAGCTAACTCTTGGAAAGACGAATGGTTTACACTGTTGTTTTCAATACCGTGTGTACTAGCGTTCTTCCCTAGTATGGTTCCTATTGTTATGGACGGGTTTGCTGCCTTAGAAGCTATGCCTGAGTGGTACAAAGGTTTCCTTGGTGCTGCTGTAGCGGCCTCGTTTGGCCTTCGTGGTCTGGCTAACTGGAAAAAATAACTATGTCTATACTTGATGATCCTCGTTATCATTATACTGAAAGGTTTATAAGAGAAGCAAACCCTCGTGGTGTGTCTGCACCTACAGCTTTTGAGCGTGGTATTGTTAGAGCAGACCCTTCTGCGTTTGGAATGATGGATACTCGTAATCCTGCTCAGGATGCTGCTATGACTGCTGCTCGTGCTTCTGATCGTAATATGGAAATTCTTCCTGAAGATGACATGAGACCAAGAGAAGATATTGAAGGAGAAGATAGTATCTTTCAAGTTCTCTACGACACTATTATTGGTGAGCAAGGAATACCTGAAGGCGTGTCTGCTGAGGCTATTGCAGCAATCAGAGGAGACTTTGGTCCAACATCAACGCCTGATGAGCTAAGAGAAGTTGCACAGCAGATAGAAAATGCTGGTGGTTGGGATCAATGGTTAGCTAGTCAAGAAGATCCCCCTACACCTATTACTGATGTAGTAGAAGGAGCAGTAGACACAGTTACTGAAGGCGTAGTAACAACAGTACAGGATGCTCTTGATGCTGCACTAGCTGCTATATCTGGGGGTGATACAGACGAAGAAGACGACAGAAGCACTGTTGAACAAGTACTAGATTGGATAGCGGAAAACGCACCAGAGATCACACCTCAGTCCATCTTTGATGAGTACATTGGTGCTGGTGTAGGCGTAAATCTCCCCACAGGCGCTCCTATAGGCTCTGGTACGGTGTTTATTCCGGGCATACCGGGCTTACCTTCTTCTTCTCCTAACATGGTTATAGGGACCGTAGAAGAGGTTCTAGAGGATATATTAGCAGGAAACCTACCGGGAGTTATTGGTGACATTGCTGAAGATCCGGTAGGAGGTATACAAGGAGTAATAGGAGGAGCAGTAGATGATGCTCAAGAAGTAACGGCAGGTGACTTGTTAGGCGATGTTGATTTACTCTTAGGAGATGACGAGGGTATTGACTCAGTCTTTGATGAACCCGGTCAAAGAACCGACTATGGTGGTGGTCTTAACGACGGAGAAACTGAAGACATCCTAGCTGGTGTTGGGAGCGGTGGCGCTACTTCGGCTACTGGTGTTGGAGTACAAAGACCTACAGGTGACTTTACTCCTTTTATGCGAAGACTTCAGTACACCCCTGTAGCTTTGCCTAAGGCTGTTGTTCCTAATGCACCTATTATAAGTAGTTTATTCAGTGAGTACTTGAAATGACATACCTAAACATAATGAACAACGTGCTGCGTCGTTTGCGTGAAGAAGAAGTAACAAGTGTTACAGAATCTACTTATGCAAAGATGGTTGGTGACTTCATTAACGACGCTAAAGTAATGGTAGAGGAGTCAACCGACTGGTCTGCTTTACGTACTACTATTAGTATTAATGTTTCTACTGGCGATAATCAACACTCTTTGGCAGGGTGTGGTGACAACGTAAAAGTAATGTCAGCTTTAAACGATACTGAGAACTGTTACTTAGCTTATCAAACAAAAGACTGGTTTAACGAGCAACTATATCTTAATGACATAACAGAAGGCGCACCTAGATACTACACCTTTGATGGTTTAGATGATAACGGCGACACTCAGGTACTTGTTAGTCCTCGTCCTAATGCATCTCAGACACTTAGGTTTGATGTTATTAAGCGACAAGCAGAACTGACTGATAACACTGATGTGTTAAAGGTTCCTTCAAAGCCTGTGATTCACATGGCTGTAGCGTTGCTTGCTCGTGAACGTGGTGAGACAGGTGGTACTTCTACTGCTGAATACTTTACTATTGCTGATAAGTACTTGTCCGACGCTATTGCTATTGATGCAGCAAAGCACCCAGAAGAGATGATCTTTAGGACTATCTAATATGGCACAACAATTAAGCAGTATCAATCTTGTAGCACCAGCCTTCAAAGGTATTAATACTGAAGACTCTCCTATTGCTCAAGACCCTTCGTTTGCAGAAGTAGCAGACAACGCCGTTATTGATAAGCGTGGTCGTATTGCTTCTCGTAAAGGATATGAAGTTGTCACTACAAACAAAGGTAGCCTATCAGCCAACAAACCCCTTAGGTCTATAAAGCAATTTAAAAAGACTGACGAAACTTTTGTTGTTTTTTCTGTAGGCGACAATAAAATATTTAGTGGTACTACTACTTTAGTAGACGAGTCTGCCAATCTTCCACAAACGTATAACATTACTGATGATAACTGGAAGATAGTAGACTTTAACGACAACCTTTATTTTTTCCAAGACGGACACGAACCTCTTGTATACAACGGCACATCTCTACAAAAGATGTCTACTGTTGCTGGAGGATTATCAGGTATTCCTTTTGCTGACGAAGTACTAGCTGCTTATGGTCGTTTATGGGCTGTTAATTTAAATGACTCTACTGTTTACTGGTCTGATCTGTTGATTGGTCATGAATGGACAGGCGGCACTAGTGGTAGCATTGACATATCTAAAGTATGGCCTGACGGTTATGACGAGATTGTAGCTTTAGCGGCACATAACGGATTACTTATTATCTTCGGTAGGCACAGCATTGTTGTTTACCAAGGAGCGCAAGCACCAGCTACTATGTCACTGGTTGATACTGTAGCAGGTGTAGGTTGTGTTGACCGTGATACTGTGCATCATACAGGAACTGATGTGTTGTTTTTGTCTCATAGCGGCCTAAGAAGTTTTGGTAGAACCGTACAAGAAAAGTCAATGCCTATGAGGACATTGTCTAATACAATAACAAAAGACATTATTAATGAACTACAAAAAGAATCTCTGTCTTTCAGATGTATTTATAGTCCTGAAGAAAGCTTTTACTTACTTTCTTTTGTAGGAAGAAAAACTACTTTTTGTTTTGATTTAAGGTCTCCTTTAGAAGACGGTTCTCTTAGAGTAACAAGATGGCCTTCGTCTGTTTTTACTGCCTATGAACGTCTTGAAGATGGTACGTTGTATATAGGAACTGTTGATGGTATCAGTGAATACAAAGGCTATCAAGACAATACTGATTCCTACCGTTTTAAGTATTACAGTCCTAGTTTAACTTTTGGTGATCCATCTCGTTTAAAATTTATTAAGAAAATAAAACCTACTATTATAGGACCAAGCAACGCTGATGCTTTTATTAAGTACTCTTACGACTTTAGTACTACATATAAAACTATAACTTTCCGTATACCTGAATCAGGACAAGTAGCAGAGTTTAACGACCCTGATAATCCAGTTGCTAACGCAGTATTCGCAGAGTTTAATGACCCTGATAACTTAGTAAATAATGCAGTAATATCAGAATACGCTGGAGAAAGTTCTCAGATTATTCGTAAAGCTTTAAATGCTACAGGTAACGGATCTACTGTTGTTGTAGGTGTAGAATCAGACATTAACGGCGCAGAGCTATCTTTGCAAGAAATTAATATACAAGCCTTACTAGGCAAAACAGTTTAACACTGGAGATTTATAATGGACGAAGACGTAATAGGCACAGAAGAAGTCTTTGGTATGCTGGGTGACGAAGAGTCTACCTTAGGTCAATTCTTAGGCGGTCTATCAGGTTTTTTAGGCGGCGGAGGCGCTCAAGGCCTAGCTGGTCTTGGTCTTCTGTTAAACGCTTATAACCGCTTAGGTGGTATAGGTGAACGAGGACTAGAACTGGGTCAAGACTTAGCTACAACTCAACTTGGACAAGCTGCCTTTAGACCATACACTGTTACTACTGCTACAGGTGGTCAGTTTACGGCTGGTCCTGATGGTCAGTACACAATGGCTATGTCACCTGAAGAACGGGCTTTTCAACAGCGTATGTTCGGAGGTGCTGGTGACTTCTTTGCTCAAGCTCAGGCTGATCCTAGACTACGTGAAGATGAGATCTATGGTCAAATCTCAGAAGCTTTAGCACCAGAGCAACGCGCTAAACAGTTAGGTCTTGAAGAGAGACTAGCTGCACAGGGTCGACTTGGTGTACGCACAGCAGAGTTTGGTGGTACACCTGAAGCACTAGCTATGCAGAAAGCGCAAGCTCAACAGTTGTCTCAGGCACGTCTTGGTGCAGCACAGCAAGCACGTCAAGAACAAGCAGGACTATCTGCGTTGGGACAACAGTACTTGATGGGTAGTTACTTACCACAACAACAAATGTTAGCTGCATTAGCTCCCGGTCAAACTGCGGCAGGTGCTGCACAGCAAGCTCAGTTGTACGGTACAGGGTTGTTTGGTGAGGCTTCTGCTTCTGGTATTGATGCGCTTCTTGCATCAGGTCTTGGACAGGCTAACCTTATGGGTGAAGCAGGTACTGGGCTTTTGTCAGGATTGTTTGGTGCTAGATCAGCTTCAGCTACTAATCCGTTTGCTACTTTTATTGAAGCAGTTACAGGAGGTTAATTATGGCTACATTTGGAAAACAATTTTTACAACAAATGGCGCAGCCTTCTTTTGGTAAGGGGTTATTTACTACTGCTCAACAAATAGGCGCTATGCCTGCTGCTGCTAGAGCCAGAAAACTAGAAGAAGAACGAAGGAAGCAGTTAGCAGGTTTAGACCCTAGTACTGTCCAAGGTCTTCAAGGTTTGGCTCAATTTTACCAATCTCAAGGAGACATGGAAAACGCAGTTAAACTTGCTACTGCGGCTAGAGACTTAGCTGCTCAGGAAGCAAACGCAACAGCCTTAGCCAACCGAAAAACACAGATTAAAACTCAGGCTGAAAACCTTGGTCTTGACAATATAGCGTCTCAGATTGAGAACGTGACTGACACTAAGGAACTTGGGGACCTTGTAGGTACTATGCTTGACTACCGCCTCAAGAACATGCCAACGCAAACACCAGCCCAACGTAAGCAGTTGGCTAGGCAGCGAGGCATTAGTGACAAACTGTTTAAAGAGCTAGGACTGGCTCAAGCCCCTGACCAAGTGTTTAACGATGTTATCACAGGGCAACGTGGTGGTGACATTGAGTTTTTCTTGCAGAAAGGAAAAGTACTTCCTTTTCGTACAGAGGGAGGACAGGTGTATGACAGAGAAAACAACAAGTGGGTCTCTGCTCAACAAATGGGTCTACGTAAGGCTCCGCCCGAAGTTCAAAAGATTGAAAACATTGGTAGCACAATGGCAGAAAAGATCATGGGTGAGGGCGTAGATAATCTGTCGTCTGGACGTGAGGCTGCAAACAAGGCCGTAACTTCTATTGAGTCCATTGATACATCCCTAGACAACATCGACAACATGTTTACAGGATATGGGGCTACGTTTAGAATGGACGTTGCTAGGGCAGCACGTGTAGCAGGCATTGACATATCAGCTGCAGATCAAATTGAAAACACGGAAGAGTACGCTTCACTAGCAGGCGCACGTGTTGCTGACTACATCACCAACTTAGGTGCTGGTACAGGTTTGTCAGACAAGGATAGAGAGTTTGCAGAAAAAGTAGTAGCAGGCGACATTGGAATGAGTCCTGAAACTATGCGTAGACTTTTGACTACCATTAGAAAGCAAAACGTCAGAACCATTAACAACTACAACAACCTCAGAGGTACTGTAGAAGGTGAACTAACAGGAAAAGAAAAGTCAGCCATGGCCTTCTTCCCTCTGGTTGACATGCCTCCAGAAAGGGTTGAACCTGAAGTCACCCCTACAGGTACTTTTGAGCCTGTTCCGGGCTTGTCTCCTGAAGCTAACGCATACTTACAACAAGCAACACAACAGTAAGAGGCATTTATGCAGATTACACAACAGCAGTATCAGCAGGCTATTAAGTCTGCTTTAGCAGCAGGGGATCAAGCAGCAGCACAGGAGTTAGCTCAAGCTGCTGCAGACCTTTATGGCGCTCCTACTACTACTCCTCCTGTTAGTGATATGTTTGGACCTGAGATGGCTGCACGAGAAACACTTAAGCAGGAAATAGAGCAGTTTGGTCCTGAGGTGTCTCGTAGAGCACAAAACGTTATGGGAGACGACCCAAGTCTGCTACGGCAACTTTATCAGGCACCGGAGTTAGCCCTCATTGGAGGCTCTCAAGCAGCTAGAGCAGGCGGTGCAACTTTGTCTACCTATATTAGCTCTTGGATTCCTAACGCAGTCAAGGAAGGAGCAGAAGCAGTCTACGACAGGATTAAAGACACGGACACCTTCCGACTAGCATCTCAGGCAGCTTCTCTGGGTGACGCGGGCTACCAAGCGTTTAAACAACGTATGCCTGAGGCCGCAGAACGATTTGAGTCCGCCGTAGATGTAGGTCTTTTGTTTAGCCCTAGACCAGACATCCCTAGACTAGACATAGCTAAAAGAGGCGCAAAAAAGAAAGCTGCAGAACTTGTCAGGGAAAACAAGAAGGACGGTGTTACACTTCTACTGGAGCCTGTGACTCCTGAGATGCGAGACGTGTTTGAAGAAAAAGGCGTCTTACGTACAGCAACGTGGGAACCTCAAGAGTTTGATAACTTAGTCATTGACACAGTTACCAACATGAAGGGAATAAAGCCCAACCGATCGTATCACTATAACTATAGGCAAGTACAAAAGGAAGTAGAAGCAGCTAAACAGACGACTGATAAGATCATAACGGCTCAAAACAAGGCCATTGATTCGGACAAGTTTTTAAAGGACATGCAAGGGGCAGTCAAGGAAGTCTTAAGTGACGACCTTATTCGTATAGCAAGCGGGGACATACAAAAGCAGCTTGCTGAGTTGTCAGAAATTGTCCTTGAGTCTGTACAGACCAGAGGTTCAGACCTTCTAGGCGTACTGGAGGTTCGACGTAAGTTTGATGACCTAATCAACGACTTCAGCGGAACGCCAAAAGCCCGCAGTATTGCTGCTAGAAAAATCCGTGGTGTGCTTAACGACACACTAAAGGCCAACACCCGTGGAGACCAGCTGCACAACCTGTTGACTAAGCAGTTCCACGGCCTTACAGCGATGGAGGACATGCTACCTAAGCGTAACGCAGAAGGTAGAGACGTGGTTAGTCGTGCAGTGCGTAACTTACAGTCTGTAGACCTTTTGCCCAACACTGTTCTAGCTTTGGGAGCTACAGGAACTGCAGCCACAGGAGCCTTAGGAGGTGCTTTACCTGCTCTAGGTGTTGGTGCTTTGGGTGCTACAGCGTATGTTGGAATACAGACACTTAAGGCACGTAATGCTGCAAAGATTTATGCGTCTATGCTTTCTGCTATTGACAAAGCCATTCCTCTTACCAAAGGCACTGCCCTGAAAGAACTAGAGATGGACCGTATCCTTATTGTGGATCTCCTTGACCAGACTCGTGAAGACATTAAGGAAGAAGAGAGTGAGTGACTTTCAGAAGAAACGACAAGAGTACGCAGCAATACGCAAAGGGGCTTCTAGGGTAGGCCCCAAGGCCAGAGAAGCTGGAAGACTCGTAGGCAGAGGCATAGCTAGTCCCGTAACAACCGTTGCTGGCAACATTGCAGAGGACTTTCGCGGGGGTCTTGAGCAGTACCAAGCTTCTCAGGAAGAACTTTTTAGACCTAGAGATGCTTTGTTGTCAGGAGAAACCGCAGAGGACATTGGTTACGGGACTCTTAACGAACTCACGGGCATGGCTCGTATGTTGACTTCTCCTGTCACGGGCGCTGCTCGTTCAGTATTACCGACGGAAACTATAGGACAGGCGGTCTCTGCTATAACCCCAGAAAGCGTAAAGCAACTTGCTGCTGAATACCCAAGACAAGCGCAAGCAGTAGGTAACGTAGCAGAACTAACAGGGCTTAAAGGCTCTGGTAGGCTTTTTGGGGACGCTATGAACACTTTGGCAGAGAACCTACCTACGCGTCTCGAAGGATTCTACCGATCTCCAGATGTGGCTAGTAAACTACAGGCAGTCGCTGGTCCTGCTATAGGCGCAATTCCAAACACTATGTACGAAATGTTTATGCCGCAGGCTATAGCTAAAACAAGAGTTATGGGCACAGGCAGAGGCAGAAGACAGGAATACGTTACCGACCCTAAAGCGTCCGTACGGGACGGCAGCATAAGAGAAAGCGCCTTTATCGACGCACAACAGAAGAGACGCATGACCCCTGATCGTGACACCGTGGTGGGCAGTTCAGTTGAAATGCAGCGATACGTGGACGACGCTTTTGACATGGCTGATAAACCACGGGCTAGGCAAGCGGTCAAAGGCACAACAGACGTACCAGACGTAATCCTAGACAGGGCCATGAATCATTTGTACAAAGTACATGACACGCCTACGACTCCCGGAGGTACACAACTTGTTGTTCGTCGTCAGGAGTCAGGGGAAAAGCTACAGGCGGAAGCCTTAGGTGGTGGAACTGCTACTCCTTCTCTCGTATTGCTTTCGAGTAAGCCCACGATAGACCTTGCGAGAAAAGCGTTTCCAGACATGGACGACAAGAACTTCTACGGCATGATCCGTACTGTAGGCAACGCTTCGGACGCCCTGAAGGTTAGAGAAGCAGTGTTTAAAGGGGTTCTACCTAAGAACGTCCTGAACACCACATCAGGGGCTGTAGAAAAAGCTAGGTTTATGCAAGACTATTTTAAGGCCAAGCTTGCGAAGAATCCTAACGAGCGACAGCAGAAGATCTTGGACTACTTTGACGGACAAAAGAAGTTAGAAGTTAACGAAGTAGAAGACGGCGTCTATTCTTACTCTGCGTCTCACAGATCTACTGCTCAGGACTTAGGTGGTGTCAATGACTTCATCGCTATTGACACAAACACAAACAGCGTGTACACGTTGATTTCTGATGGTCATGACCTATTTGGTATGGACCCTGTGGGCGGCACGTCGTTGATTAATGTGGTTCCTATGGAGTCCTTCAAGATTGGAACCAAGGGTAAAGCTTCTGCCCCGCGTACACCAAAAGTAGAACCTAGTGTTGCTAAGATAGAAGAGATCACAGGCATTCCAAAGAGACCAAAAGAAAGCAACCAACAGTACCAGCAAAGGGTTATGGTAGAGTACAAAGGAGACCCGACTCGTGCTGATTACAAAGAAGCGTTAGGTAACATAGGACGCACTGGTATGTTTACTGGTGTCTTAGTGTCCAAAGAGGAAGAAGAAGACTAGATACGCTCTAGCACCCACTTCAGACCCATGATCTCACCTCTAATCTCGTTGTTGCGAGCAGCAGGTATGGACTTGTGTAGCTTGTTCTCAAGTACTCTTATGCGTACTTCAATATCACGTTTGATGTTCATAGTTTCACCTAAGTAAATACGGGGGCACTAAGGCCCCCTTTTGTTTACAACTCGCAGTTATTACCTGTACAAGCCAACTGTTGTGACCCTTCGGTCATGTCAGAGTTCTCAGAGATGTTCCAATCAATCGTCTCTGGAAACTCCTCCTTCAACTTCTCATACGTCTCTAGATCAATAGGTTCATAAGGAGCCTGTTGGTACGTATGCTCTGAGTAAGGTAGGAAGCTTACGCCACTGATCTTGTCGAACTTGTTGTACAACCACTGGCCCACCTCTAGGAACTCATGGTCACGATAGTAACACGTCATTGACGGCTTGTGTTCACACCAGAAGTCCTGATAGATCTCCCATAGCTCTAACTGCTCCATAGCACCCATCTCAGAGGCCACCACAGCCCCGTCAGGAGACTTTATGGGGAAGGAGAATACCTTGGTAGTGGGTGACATTACGTCGTCCTCTACGGGCACTCCTGCTGCCTCAAGGACTTGACAGAGGGGGTCTCTTGAGTCCGCTCTAACTCGTCTAATGTACTGATCCGCATATCTAGGGTGGATGCCAGAAGCAGAATCAACCAACTGACTAACAGTACCGGAAGGTTTAACAGCAGTAATGGCAGCGCTAAGATTAATACCAAGCTTGTTAGACCATTCCGCATTAGTACTAATTGATTCCTCTTTGAGAGCAATGAGCCAATCCTTAAGTTTTTCACGGTCTTCCCTCCCTGACAACACAGCGTGATCCATGATACCTGTTAGTGACACACCAAGAAGTGCTTCTTCTTCGGTGTTCTTCTGCCACACCTTGCGGAGGTAACGGAAGTCGGTTAACGTAGCCTGAAGAGTCCCAAGGATAGTTGCAACACGTATTTTTCGTTTGAGGTCTGCGAGCGTATCTCCTGCCCTGACAACAACTTCCGATAGATTGCAGAACTGGTAGGGCCTGAGGATGATCTCTGAGCATGGATTAGTTCCAAAATCATAGGTAGCATCTCGTCGCTCATTCTTTGCAGCTTGCTTTTGACTTGCGACTCTAGAGAACATTCCTCGTTCTCCGGAGCGGGACTCGTATAAACTTTTCCACTCATTTAAAAATGCCTCAAAGTCTGGCTTCTCTGTATAACACGCTGAGTTATTCGCTAGTCCACGCTGAGGGTTATCTTGCCACCATTGTCCTGACTTAGCTCTTCGGACTCTGTCGTCAGTGAGGTTAGATAAACTGATGAGAGCACTTCTGCGTACCCCGCCGACGACAACGATCTGTGCAATCTTACAGCAGAGGTCGTGACATTCGATGGAACTAAGTTTACGTCCAGCAGCTTCGCGAAAGATCTCAACGGTGAACTTAAACAGATCGACAAGAGGTTCTGGACCACTTGCTCTACCTCCGAAAGTTTTAAGGGCTGCCCCTGCAGGTCGTACTCCAGACACGTCCCACTTTGGAAGTTGGCCTGAATAGAGCAAGCTAACAAGTTCTCTGTAAGCTTTAGCCCATCCAATCTTACTGTCGGCGACGTGTATAACGGTGTCGGTGTCATGAAACTCCTCTGCTACTTCTGGTAATTTAGTTACGTACTGGCGCTCCACACTGAAGCCCACACCAGTGCCACACATTAGGACGTACATCATCTCGTCAAATGCTTTAGGGTGGTCAATAGGCATGTAGGAGCAGTTAAACCCTGCTACATTGTCACGGTCAAGTGCGTCTCCTGCAGTCATGAGTGCTCGCATGGAAGGCATTACGTCTAGCTCATGAATTGCCTGAAAGATCTCCGACTGGTCAAACTCATTGAGTTCTACACGGTCACACCAGTAGTTGAGATACCGGTTGACTGTCTCTTCCCAAGTCTCCCGTCGCTGTTCCTCTGGTAGGTAACGAGCGTACCGTGACTTGTGTATGTACTGTTGATATGCGTCCATTAATTTAATTCCTTAATTAGTCGTTCGATGTACCACTTACACTTACGTAAGTCTTCGATGGGTTTACCTTTGTAGTCGTAGCGCCAGAGGTACTTCAGTGCGTTACCCTTGAGATAACCATTGAACTCATGTTCAGGCATGGACGCTTTGATTGCTTCGATGGCTTCGATTGCTCCTTTGTTGTAGTGGTCAGGCTGTTCCACAGGGTCTACCTTCTTCGTCTTCTTCAGTATAGAAATCCCGTCCCACTCTGCAGGAGTCGCATCATCAATACTCATTTTCTTCCTCCTCTAGCTCTTGTTCAAACACGTCTAGTCTGTTGATTAACTTGTCCTCAAACCTGTCCAGCATCTCTTCTGAGGTTATCTGTAGGGCCTCCAGCAGGTCGTCTGGGTCTAAGGTTTTCAAGAGGCGTTCCTTAACTTCCTCTAGTGTTAGCGACATGGTCAATCAACTCCTGTAGTGTCTCTATAGTATACCATAAAATGTTCTCTTTGTCACACCATTCTGACATAGTCATCTTAGCCCCCTTCCGAATCTTCTTGTTCGGTTGCATAAGAACAAACACTAACTCTTGTTCTTCTGGGAGTGAGTCCCTGATGCTCGTATATTTTTTCGTATCTCCGTCTCTGAAATATCCTTTGCATTCAACAAGATATAAACCGCTGCTATCAACAAAGTCAGGACGATAAGACCTAAAAATAGTGTAGGGGACAGTGAAAGGTTCATAATCAAATTCCTTTAGTACTTTGCTGACATCGTCTTCGAACGTGCTACGAAATCGTGATTTCTTGGACTTTCGGCTCATTATGTACCTCTGTTAAATAACGGGGACCTGAAGAATAGGCGAAGGCGCGAACGGTAGGCCAACAAACCTTTTTGTAGGAGCAGTAGGAGCATCCGACGGCGAGTTTTTGGTTCCCACTCTTTCCATCGTCGATAGTGCCGTAGCATACGTCGGGCGGGGTTGGATGCTCCACTAGCTTTTTTACGTGTTCAATGCGCTCCTTGATGTCGTAACTTATGAGGTCATAGACAGGGGCCTGAGTGTCCTCCTCGTCGTACATGAGGTACGTGAGGTGCCCGTTCTGTTTGTCCATTGCTAACCATCCAAATTTAGTAGCACCTTCTGAATACGCGTATCCTTTAATTTGAGCCACGTATCCAAATGGGTCGTCATAAGCCAGTGTACCGTCTTTGAATTTCCTAAACCCATAAGTTGAAGTGCTTTTAACGTCAGTAACAATGCCGTTGATTTTACAGTCCATCGAGCCTGTAATACCGTTAACCTCACACTTCTTTTGTTCATCCGTTACCTCATGACCTGCGGCTCTCGTTAAGAACAGTAGCATCTCCTCAATTAGGTGACCGTAGAGGAACTTGACATAAGTATGGCCTTGGATCTCATCGGACTTTTCTACGTCGTTGTAGACGTTCCACAAGTAGCGGTCCTCGCGTCCAATGTTGGACATGCGTAGCTTACGTCCGTCACGCTTACGTCCACCAAACTCGTTACGCATGAGGTCCTTGACGTTCTCCCCGAAGAGATCAATAGCAGACTCTAGGTCCACGTCTTCTGCTACTTCTTTCGTCTCCATCAGTTTGTAGATGTCAGACACTAGTGTGTACACGCTCTTCATACGTTAGCCTCAGTGAGTTTCTGCCCACGTTGTTCCAATTTGGAATTCTCCGTCAAGGGGACATCTGAGGTTAAAGTGAACCCCTGCCGCCTTGAGGCATTCGACTGCAAGCCAACCGTACTTCTTTGCTTGGTCTGCAACCACCTCCGATTGTACCTCATCATGTATGTTTCCTATAAAGTTGTAGTCTAGTTTCCACTGCGTTGCGTAGTCGTCCAGTATGACTAGGGCCTTCTTCATTACGATGGCTCCTGCCGCCTGTAACAGGGTGTTCAATGCAGCATGTTCAGATCTAACTCTAAGTCTTCGACCATCAAGTCCTGTGAGATAGCCTCTCCCAGAAGCTCTAGCAACGCGTTCTCGTAGACTTTCAAGAGCAGGTGTATTTGATAGAAATCGTCGCTTAAGATGTGCGCCGTCTTTTGCGCTTCCGCCAACGATAGTTCCGATCTTTGCATCTCCTGCTCCGTAGAGGAAAGCGTAGATGAAAGTCTTAGCTTGAGGTCTTGTTTCAAGCCCTGCAGCCATTTGGTTTCTGGTGTGGATGTCTTCGGTGAGGAGGACATTAGTAAACTCCTTATCGTCCATGTAATGTGCCAACATTCGTAGCTCAAGGCCACTAGCGTCGAAACCTACTAGCTTCTTCCCTTCAGGTACAGTCCAGCAGGAGCGACACTCGTGCCCATACGGGCTGTAGCTTGCTGGGACTTGGGCCATGTTGGGACTCTGGTGGGTCATGCGTCCAGTGACTGCGCCGTTGCTAATGACACGACCATGAACTCTACCGTCTTCCTGCATGTGTTCTAACCATGAGTGGACCTGTGCGTATCTCTTTTGTAGCATCAAGTACTCACTAACGGAGCGAGCCTCTGGCAGGTCAATGGTGTCTAGTACAGCCTCATCAACGATGGGGTTGCCTTTCTCCGTAACTTTGTCAAAGACCACACCAAGCGTCGATAGCCTACGCGCAATCTGTTGTCTAGATCCGACATTGAAGATCTCAACTTTGTCCTTGAGACGCTTACCAGTTTTCTCAGACCACCTCTCATGTACAATCGGAGGAAACTTCTCTTGTAGTTCCTCTTCAATTTCATTCATTCTCTCCTTAAATGTTGCTAATAATTCACGCGCCAGTTGCTGGTCCAAGACCCAACCGTTGCGCTCCTGTTGCTGGACAATGTACTGCACCTTGTGTTCCAGCTTGATTGACTCAGGGTCAAACCCAGACATGTCTCTGGTCAGACTCTTGTGCACTGCTTCTGTGACTGCTACGTCCTGTATGCAGTAGTCGATCATCTCCTCAGACAACCTAGACCAATCACTGTGGTCACCCTTTGGGAAGCCCAAGGTCTCACCCCAAGCTCGCAGAGAGTGTCCACCCTGTCTGCTAGGGTCAAACAGGCGTGACAACACCAGTGTGTCCACTATGCGCTCAGGGGCCACAGAGATCCCCCAGAGACGTTCTAGCACTGGGAGGTCATAACCTATCAGGTTGTGCCCACAAACGCTCACAGAGCCTTCTAGGGCCTTTCTGAGCGACCTTTGGTCTAGGTGTACCTCAGTTTCTCCGTTTTCCCGTGTTACAACACACCAAATGGTGTCGGGAGTCAGGCCGTTGGCTTCCAAGTCAAGGTAGATCAAAAGTCATCCCCTATGTGTGGATTGGCTACTTCAGACAGTCTACCCGTGGTACGGTCGTAAGCTAACCAACAGGCAGGTCCAGTTTCTCCGGTGTACCGATTCTTGAGAACCCTAACCGTTGTTGTATTACGTACGTCCTCGTTCTCGTGTTGCTGATCCCGTTCCATGCCAATGACTATATCAGACAACTGAGCGATAGCCTGAGACCCTCTAAGTTCACCCAAGGATATTTGAGCACCGTCCTCGTGTGCCTTACCTTGGGATCGTCTTAGGTGTGACACGAGGAACAGACAAATGCCCGTCTCTGCCACTAAGGTCCGTAGCTTGGTCATAATCTCGTCTATGGCTTTTCGCTCGTCTCCTGACTCTTGGGAAGACACGACGATTGACAAGTGGTCCAATATGACGTACCGGCAGTCAAGCGCTTTTGCCATATAGCGAACACGGGCGAGGAGGTTATCTGCTGAAGTTGACCCCCAATGGTCGAATAGGTAGTAACGTCCTGTTCCCAGTGTGCTCTCCCAAAACGGTCGTAGTTGGTCCACAGGCGTGTCCTCTTCCAAGTGTAGGGGCCTGTTTGCCGCCACCGACATGATACCAAGCGTTGTTCGGGCCAGATCTTCCTCAAGCGCCAAGACTCCAATATTGCCTTCGCATCGGCGTAGAAGATCGTACTCAATTTCTCTGATAAATTGGGACTTGCCCATACCACTGCCGCTAGTGATCGTGACGAGTTCATAGGGTCTATGTCCTCTGGTTATATGATTGAGTCCCTCCCAAGGGTACGGTATGGACTTGACGTTCCTCTTTTCTACCAGCTTTTCCCATGTGTCAGTACCAGCGACGATACCGTCAGGACGATAAACCTTGGAATTCCACCAGTGTTGCGTAAAGTCCTTAACCCTGTTAGCAATGAGCATGTCACTGGCGTCCTTCAGGGGTAGCTTGCAGATCTTCAGCTTGTCGGGACTGAAGAGGTCCTTGACTTGTTCGACTGCTTCTTCTCCTGCCTTGTCATTGTCAAAGCAGAGGACCACAGTGTCGTAGCCTTCGAGCCACTCTAGCTGGGCCTTGATCTCCTTGGCGGCGTTATTAGCGCCCGACCGTAGAGACACAACGTCCCACTGCTTACCTGACATCTCATAGATTGCCAAGGCGTCCAGTTCGCCCTCAGTAATCGTTATGTAGGTATCTCTATTGCACTGTTGTTGTCCGAAGAAGCCGACGTTGCTTACGTCCCCCATTGACATGAACCCTTTGGTCTTGACCTCGCGTACCTTTGCCGCGCACAGGTCACCAGTGGACATGTCGTAGTAGGGGTAGTAGTGTTTCTCTATTTCACCTGTGGATGTGTACTCAACGGTGACTCCGTAGCGCCCACAGGTGTCCTGAGATATGCGCCGTTGGGGTATGCTTGAGACCACTCCCCTGAAATTAAGGGGCTTGGCCTTAGGTAATTCTGAGGTCATGCCTTGGTCTCCGTTCGCGTCTAGCGACGCTTGTCCACCGTGAACGTGATACTGACAGCTAAAGCAGTGTTGGCCGCCGTCGCTGTAGATAGCGAGAGCGTCCGAAGAACCACACTTCGGACAACCCTCGTGCCTTAGGAACTTAGAAGTCTGCGGCATCGCCTACGGCAATCTCTGCTTCCTCTAGTACTTTGACCGCCTCAAGGTAGGTCGCTACGCCATGCACTGGGTGAGGCTGTCCCAGCTTGTACTTCAGGCGGACTGTGGAGTTGTATGGGACTTCTCCGGTATAGGGTGTACCCTCTGCGTCAAAGACCTTGATCTCGTACTTTGACTTGAACTTGCGTTGCTTGTTGCCTTGGTAGTCCTTGATCTTGACACCGTTGGCCGCAAGCTCTGCAGCATCGTCTTCTGACATTGTGATGGTCATGGAGTAGGCTCCAGTTGACTGACCGTTGAACACGTCATGTGCAGTCAGGTTGCTGAAGTTAACTACGCCTTCTACTGTTGTTGCTGTCATGGAATAATCTCCGTTGGTTGCTTTGGTTTAGTCCTGAGAATCTCTCAGAACATACTAATAGTATACACTAAATGAATTTACCTGTCAAAAAAGAATCTATGATTTGTATGCAAGTGTACATAATGAACATCATAAACCCTATACCCCCAGCAGGACAGATCACATTGGCTTTCCACGGGTTGTCCCGTATCCACTGCTCTAACTGCTGTTCCGTCATCATACTATATTCACGTACTCCTCGTTAATGATTGTCTGCACATGGACGTACCCTTCGGGCCAGTACGTGTAGGACTCTGCGAGTGCTTTGGCTGTCCTACGTACTGAATCCATAAAACTACTAAAGCTGTCGCCTTCGCTTTTACAGTACCAGAAGGGTATACGTAAGACAGGCTCTGCTGGCCCACGTTCCTCATAGTACACAATGATCTCAGCGTCGTTACCAATGGGGCCTTCGTTACCAAAGTGTTTCGCGTGGTCGTTCTCTGGCTGTTTCATTCGCCCTCCTCTAGTTCGATGCTTTGGAACTCTTCGTCTATGTAGTTGTACTCTGAATCATGAAGTTCTGTCTTCAGTAATTCGAGTGCCTTGTCCTCCGTTTCTGCAGATATACGGTAGACGTGCTCTATTGTTTCAATAGTCTTAATACAGTACGTATTCACTGTTCACCCTCCGTAGACGTAGTCTGCGACTCCGGTAGTTCGTCACTAGCTAGAAACAAGATTTTGTCTAGGACCACCCTAGGCATAACCACGTTGCCCTTGTCGTCAAAGGACACCTCTAGGTCCTTGCGTAGCACAAAGGGTATACCACCCCAAGGGTCCCGCCTCATGATGTCATTAGTCACTGTGCGGGCTTGTGTGTAGCCGAAGCAGTACACACTGTAGTCGCCCCCGTCGACAACATAGATGCTCTTTTCGTCTATAAACATAAGTTTACTCCTGTAGTACTACTGTAGTTAACTACTACTGCTTCTACTTTAGTATATATACCTAAGTATACCTTAGTAGAGG
>Ga0208792_1000372_pt1 | contig 17711 bp, 18 predicted proteins | sample 14_taG_FD_184087 | JGI IMG/M metagenome (GOLD analysis project Ga0208792, IMG submission 184087) | Marine viral communities from the Subarctic Pacific Ocean - 14_ETSP_OMZ_AT15311 metaG (SPAdes) (version 2) | ecosystem: Environmental > Aquatic > Marine > Oceanic | place: Pacific Ocean | collected...
TAAAGATTAAGAAGAAGGGAAAAGTAAAAGAGTTCAAGTTAATTAACAAGTGGGAAGACGTAACATTAGAAAAGTGGATAAAACTTGTTGATTATCATAAACTTAGTAAAAGTGAAGAAGCTTTAGAAACTATAAAAGCATTATCTAATATTCCTAAGAAGCTAATAAAGGAATTAGAATTAAATGATATAGCTATTATAATGCGTAAAATTTCTGAGCTACAAAAGAATCAAAATAGTTCTTTAAAAAGGATAATTGAAATAGATGGTAAGAGATATGGGTTTCATCCTAATTTAGACTCTATCACGTTAGGAGAATGGGCTGACTTAGAGACTATGATTAAAATGGATATAGAGAAACAATTACCTGAAATAATGGCTATACTGTATAGACCGATAGTAGAGGAAAAGAATGACATCTATACAATTAAAGCGTATGATGGAGATATAAGAATACGAGCCGAACAGATGAAGCAGATGTCAGCTGAACAAGTGCAAAGTGCATTGGTTTTTTTTTACACTTTCGCCAACGAATCATTGCAGACTTTGCAATCATTTTTGACGGAACGGCTGAAGGAAATGAAGACGCAATAGCAACAGAATCCTTTGCTGATAAGTGGGGGTACTTTGGAATATTTTATAGATTGTGTAATGCAGATATTTCAAAACTAGAACAAATAACAAAGCTTAACCTATTAGAAGCATTTACTTGGTTAAGTTATGAAACAGACTTAGAGTCGCAAAATAAAGTAAAATATGGCAGTAAGCAATAAGACATACAATAACGTAATAAACACTCTATGTAGATTAGGAGAGTATCATAATCAAATATCTACTGTATCAGTTGGAGACATCTATGATATTAACTTAGAGAAGATGGAGAAGTTTCCTTTATTACACATTAATCCTTTAAACGTATCAACAGGAGATAGTGAGTTAGTATATAACTTTCAAATCTTTATTATGGATATGGTAAGCGAAAAGAAAGATTGGAAGACTGAACAACAAAAATTGCTTACTAAATTAGTAAACACTAAGAACAATGAGCAAGAAGTATGGAATCAGACTTTAGAAATAGCTACTGACTTTATAGGTATGTTAAGACATAGTTCAAGGCAATCACTTGAAGGGGTTAATGATATTAATGCACCAATATACTTTACACAAGACCAATTCACAATAGAACCATTTCAAGAAAGATTTGATAATCTCTGTTGTGGTTGGGTTTTTCAGATAGGTGTTAAAGTAATGAATGACTTTCAGACTTGTGATATACCTGTATTAAATCAAGGTGCAGGTTACTAATGTTTAAATTTAAGATATGGAAAATAGAGATACAATTAATACCACCAAAAATAAAAATAAGACTATGAACTATGATGATGTATTAGAAAAGCTAGAAGATATAAGTATTAACTTAGAAAGTTATAGTGACTATCCTGCTTCAGCTAGTAACAATGCTAAGAAAGCAATTAAGTATAAGGAAGAAAATGGTAGTAGTTGTGGTACTAGGGTAGGTTGGACAAGAGCAAGACAATTAGCAGATAAGAAAAAGATAAGTAGAGATACAATAGCACGTATGGCTTCATTTAAAAGACATCAACAACATAAAAATGTACCTTACTCAGAAGGGTGTGGTGGTTTAATGTGGGATGCTTGGGGTGGTGCTTCAGGTATAAATTGGGCAATTAATAAATTAAAACAAATAGATAAAAAATAAAATTATGGCAGATTTAGTAACAACATTATCAGAATCAGTAACCTTGAATGGTTCACTAAGAGGTTCTACAAACTCAGTAACTACAACAGGAATCAATGATGTATTTGAAAGAATAGTATTATGTACACAAGGACAACAGACAACAGTATGTTCTTTTGCAGCAAGTCCTTATACTTCAGTAGGTGCTATTGATGTAGATAGAACAAAGTATTTTAGAATAACTAATTTAAGTACAACAGAGAATATAGAAGTAGCTTTTGTTGGTACATCAAATTTATATACTGTATTAGTAACTCCAGGCAATTCTCACGTTTTAAGTAAAGCTGAAGCAGTCCTTATAGGAGAAACAGGTACAACACCATCATTTCCTACTTTAGAAAATCTTTCTAAGGTAACAGTAGAAACTGCAAGTACAACAGATGCTAGAGTAGAAGTATTTGTAGGTTTAGAGTAATGAAGACTGACAATATAGAAAAGTATTTAAACAGCTTTGGTAAGCAAGTAGTCAATAGAGCTAAGGGTAATCTACAAAAAGCAGGTAAAGGTGGAAACTTAGAAAACTCTATAACTTTCAAAGTAATTACTGATGCTGATGGTTTCTCAGTACAATTCTATATGAATAGCTATGGTACATTTGTAGACAAAGGTGTATCAGGTAATAAACAAAAAAGAACTTTTAAAGACTACAAAGGTCAAACAATATCAAGTCCTTATAAATATACTAATAAACAACCACCTCCAGGAATATTAGCTAAATGGATAAAGAAGAAAGGAATTAAAGGTAGAGATAAAAAAACAGGAAGATTTATTAGCAATATGTCTTTAGCTTTTATAATGGGTAGAGCAATTAAAAGAGATGGAATACAAGGTATAAGTTTCTTTCAAAAACCTTTAGGATTAGGTTTAAAACAATTTGGTAAAGACTTATTAGGTAATTTAAAAGAAGATATAATAGAAGGATTAACAACAATAAAATAATGGCAGCATCAATAATAGAACAACATCCAAAATTTAATACACTACCAGCAGGACAAGATATTATTTTCGTAGTATCTAATAATACAGCAGTAGCAAATGAAACTAAAGTAAAATTTGGTGTAGAGGTACACATAAGTAATACAACACCACCAAACGTATCAACTGCTAATGACCTTATAGGTGTATTCAAAGCAACCCCTAACAATGCAGGTGTAGGTATATTTGATTTAAGAAATATAGTAGAGAATTATGTTAAACCTGACAATATGGGTGCTTTAGGGAGTCAATATAAAACAACAACTACAACAGTAGATGACAGACATCCATTGCATATTATAGATTCTTTTAGTTTAAGCAATAATTCATTTAGATATATGGTTTTACAATTCTTTGTAGAGTATTTAAACACAACAACTAACGTAGTAGAAAGAGCAGCAGGTACATCAGTAAATTCAGACTTATATCAAATATTCAACGGCTACTTAAAATATTCAGATGAATTAGAAATGTCTAGTAGTACATCAGCTAACTTTGGTTTTGATATGCAACCATTTAGACCTAAAAGTACACAAGGTAAATTCTTGACTAATGCTCCTGCAACTTTATATTCTAATATTAATGACTATGGTACTTTATCATTTTTAGCTGATAGCGTTTTAGCAGATGAAATAACAAGTGTAAGATTTGAATATTTTGCATCAGATGGAACTTTATTAGGAGGAGAATCAGTAGATAAGACAGTAGCTAATGGTGCTTATGCTAGTTGGTCAGCAAGTGCAGAGAATCTATTAGTACACGTTGGGTGTTATCCCGGCAACTTACAGAATTGGTCTACTACTTTTAAAGGACTAATAACAGCAGGTACAATACAAGGTGGGTATTATACAGTTAAACTAGCAGGAGTAGGACCTAAGACACAAGATTACACTATAAACTTAAATTGTCCTAATTTAAAAGGATATGAAAGTGTTAGACTCTGTTGGTTAAATCAATGGGGTGTATGGGATTACTACACATTCACTCAGAAATCTATAAGAAGCACAACAACAAAAGGTTCTACATATAATCAACTAGAAGGAACTTGGAATCAAAGTAAATACAGGATAGACAGTTTTAAAGGTGGTAAGAAAGCTTTTAGAGTAAATGCCACAGAAAAGATAACAATGAATACAGAATTTGTTACTGAAGCAGATACAGTAGTCTTTGAGGAGCTTATAAATAGTCCTGAAGTATATCTATTAGAAGGTTATAGAGTAGAGATTACAAACGCAGCTTTAAATCAATATGTAACACCTGTAAGACTTACAACATCTAGCTTTACAAGAAAGACAATAGCTAATGACAAACTAATGCAGTACACTTTTGAAGTAGAAAAGAGTAAAACACTAAGAACACAATCAGTCTAATGAGCATACAACTTATAATATATCCTCAATTTTATGATGGTACTAATCCAATAAGTGCTAACTTCACTCAATTTGTTGTAGATGGAATTAACTTTAATACAGTTAATACTTCTAATTCACAAGTAAATGTTACAGGTAATTTAGTACCGACAGCTATAAATACTGTATCTCCTATGACATTAAACACTTGGTATAGATTTAGTCCAAATGCAAATTTTGTTTCAGAATCTTCAGGAGATTTAGGAATGGTATTAGGTGTAGGTATAATGCAGAAATTATCAAATCTGATTGTGGGTGTAACTTATGATATAATTTTAGACGCATCAGTTAACGCATCAGGTATAAATTTTTATCAATATAATGGTAACCTAATACAAAGCACATCAGTATTGATAGGAACAGGTTTACAATCTGTATCTTTTACTGCTTCTTCTACTGATGATATAATTGCAATACAATCAATAGGCGTATCACAAATATCAAGTATATCAGTACAGCAGTCTGTACAATCTCCTAGTGGTGCTATACAATTATTAGGAAATGGACAACTAATAGTAGACCTTTATGAAGATGAAGATATACCATTGACTTTAAGTGTTGACGAATTTAAAAATGTAGCTGAACAAGTACAGTCTTATTCTAAAGCATTTAACTTACCAGCAACTAAAAGAAATAATCAAATTTTCGATAACATATTTGAAGTAACAAGAAACACTAATAGCTTTGTATTTAATCCTTATGTTAAAACTCAATGTGAATTAAAGCAAGATGGTTTTATTTTATTTCAAGGATATTTAAGACTTATAGACATACAAGATAAATTAGGAGAAATAAGCTATAATGTAAATCTATATTCTGAAGCTATTGCATTAGCTGACTTATTAGAAAACAAAACTTTTAATGATATAGATTTTACAGAAATTGTACACGCATATAATAAGACTAATATTAAAGCTAGTTGGAGTACAGGGGTAACATACACAAATCCAAGTACATCAGGTTTTAGAACTATTGATACAGTTAAATATCCTTTTGTAGATTGGAATCATCAAATACTAATTGCAAATGGCGCTTTTAATAATGCAACCCCTGACAATCCTGAATTAACTTCATTAGAACAAGCATTCAGACCTTTTTTAAATATAAAGTATTTAATAGATAGAATATTTGATGCAACACCATTTAGCTTTACAAGTGATTTTTTTGATACTGCTGATTTTAAAAAGTTATATATGGACTTTAACTTTGGAGGTAATGAAATACCTGTTTCATTAAATGAATATGCTGGAACTTGGAATTATGGACCTTTAGTTGCTTCTAATATTGGCAATGGTTCGTTTAAAGAATTAAGATTAATACCTTTTGGAGTAACAGGTGGACAACCATCATCAACAGTTCCACCTAATTATGATACATTAACATATATTATAACAGCTACAACTGACAATGAATATTATGATATAAATTATACATATAGACTTAAAAATACAGCAGGTACACCTTCATCAGTTAGTTGTAGATGGTTACATACAACAGCAGGGGGTGTAACAATACCTATTAATTTACAGACAATAGCAATTTCATCAAATGCTACATACACAGGCAACTTACAAGTAACTTTAAATACAGGAGATACTTTGTCAGCTCAATTTAATGCAAGTGCTATAATTGAGCAAAATGAAATTGTTTCTAGTTCAGCAGTTTTTACAGTATCTAATATTTCAGTTAATACTGCAACTTTAAATACATTAAGAGGAGAAGTAGGACAATGGGAATTTTTAAAAGGTATAATGACTATGTTTAATTTAGTTTCTATTCCTGATAAGGATAATATAAACAATATCATCATAGAACCTTATAATGAAGTATTTTTAAATAATAGTGATAGTGAACAATTAGATTGGACAGAAAAAATAGATGTTTCAGAAATGAAACTTATACCTTTAACTGATTTAAACAAGAATACTATTTTTAAATTTGTAGAAGATGATGAAGACTATGCTTTTAATGTTTATAGAAATTCTTTATCAGGTTTTTTATATGGTAGTAAAAGATATGATGCATCAGCATTTACAATATTAGATGGAACAAAAGAAATTATAGCAGAACCTTTTGCAGCAACTGTACCTAAACCTTTAATGTCTCAGTTTTATGATTTTATAACTCCATCTATATATTCTTATAATGCAGATGATGGTACTTCTGATGGCTTTAATAATAGTCCTAGAATAATGTTTAACAATGGAATTAAATCAGCTTCAGCAGGAACTTTTACAAGTTGTACCTATTACATACCTTCACAGAATGGAGTATCTTCTGAAAATGCAACTGAATTTTTACAATTTAGTCATTTAACAGATGTACCAACTATAACAAGTACACCTCCTTTAGTAACAGACACTAAAGATTTTCATTTTGGAGAATGTCAGCTTGTGCAACCTATTGGTAATGCTACTACTAATAATCTATTTAATACTTATTGGCTACCTTATTTCAACGAGTTATATAATCCTGATACAAGAACTATGACTTTAAAAGTAAACTTAAAAGCTGGAGATATAAACACTTTTAAATTTTATGATACTGTAATTATTAAAAATAGAGAATTTAGAGTAAACAAAATAGACTACAAACCAAACGACTTAGCAACAGTTGAATTTATACTTATACCATAATGACAAGAACACTAATTCCTTTTATTTCTGATTATCCTGTAAAACCTAATTCAATTAATGGAATAGGTATAGTTACGTTTACTGATGGTACTAATGATATAACTCCTAACCAACAGCAATGTGAAGCGTATGGCTATACTTATGATATAGCAACAGGAACTTGTAAAGCTTATACATACAATAATAATTTAGGGAGAAATCTATTTAATGAAAATAACAATGTACAAGGTTCAAGAAATGTAACAGAAACAGGTACTAATAATACCTACATAATGGGAGAAAGTAATAAAGTAAAAGGTTTGTCAAGAAACAACATTATAGTAGGAAGTAATAATGAAATAGCTAATGGTGTTAATAATTCTAGTGTCTATGGTACTAAAGGAGAGGTTACAGCGACTAATTCAATAGTTTTAGGAGGTAATGCTCCAACAGACAATTTAGCTGAGAGACAGAGTATTCAATTAATGTATGGAGTACAGACAACAGCAGGAAGTACAGTAGATTCATACTTAAATAACATTACAGATAACTATTTTACTATTCCTGAGAATACTGCTATGTATTTTCACGCAGATGTTTTAGCAGTAAGAGTAGGTGGCACAGGAACAGGTAATGCTGGAGACTTTTTAAGTTGGGTAGAAAGAGGAGTAGTTATTAATAAGTCAGGAACATTAAGCATAGAAAGAGAAAGAGATACTATTAAGGGTTCAGGTAATCATACAAATTGGAGACCAACAGCTACATTTAATGGTACTGATTTTATAATAGAAGTAAGAGGAGCAACAGATACAACAATAGAATGGGCAAGTAATATAACATTTACACAAATTAAAACAGGAGTAGCACTTTAAAAATAAAGATATGGCAGATAAGGAAGTATTAGAGATGGAAATCAAAAGTAACACTAAATCTGTTACTAAAGATGTTAAAAATTTAGATAAAGCTACTGATAAAGCTTCAGGTGGGTTTAAAGGAATGGGTACTGCTATAAAAGGAGTAGGTACTGCATTAAAAGCAGCAGGTATTGGATTAGTAGTAGCACTTTTAGCTAAGCTTGGAGAAGTCTTTATGAAGAATCAAAAAGTAGTTGATGCTTTTAACACAACTATGGTTGCATTAGAGATAGCATTTAATGATTTATTTAGTTTTATATCTGATAACGTAGGAGTAATAACAGGGTTTTTTAAAGACTTATTTGAAAATCCTAAAGAAAAAATTATAGAATTAGGAAATGCTATTAAAGAAGGTCTTGTAGATAGATTTAATCAAGCATTGGAAGTATTTGGATTAGTAGCTAAATCATTTGGACAATTAATCAAAGGAGAATTTAGTGCAGCATTTGATACTATAAAAGAAGCTGGTAAACAAACTGTTGATGTATTTACAGGTGTTGATAATAGTTATGAAGAAGTAGCAAAAACTATAACAGACTATACTAAAAAAACAATAAAACAAGCTAAAGCAATAGTTGCAACGACTAAAGCAGCAGAATTAGCAGCAGTAAAATTTGCTAAATTAAATGCTCAGTATTTAAAAGACGCAGAGATACAAAGACAAATAAGAGATGATGAAACTAAAACTTTTGAAGAAAGAATAGAAGCCAATCAGAAGTTAGATAAAATATTAGCAGAGCAACAAAAAGCACAGAAAGCACAAATACAATTACAGATTGATGCAGCACAAGCTCAATACAATTTAAATGCAAGTCAAGAAAATTTAATAGCATTACAACAAGAAGAAGTTGCTATGTTAGAGCTTGAAGAAACTATAACAGGACAACTATCTGAGCAAAAGACTAATCAGGTAGCATTAGAAAAAGAATTACTAGAAACTCAAAACGAATTAAGAGTTGCAGGACTTTCAGGAATAGAAAGAGAATTAGAAGAATTACAAAACTCTTATGATTTAAAGCTAGAAATGGCACGAAAAGCAGGAGTTGATTCTACTGAAATTACGAAACAATTTGAAGATGAAAAACAAGCTATAATAAAAGCAGCTGCAGATGAAGAAGAAGCACAAGCTAAAAAAGTAGCTGATGAAAAAATAGCATTAGAAGAAGCAGTTAAAAATGCTAAATTAAATATAGCAGGACAAACTTTAGGTTTGATAGGAGAAATTGCAGGAGAAGGAACTAAGGTAGCAAAAGCAGCAGCAGTAGCACAAGCAACAATATCAGGTGTACAAGGTGTACAAAATGCCTTTACGACTGCATCAGCGTCTCCAATAACATCAGTATTTCCAGCTTATCCATTTATTCAGGCAGGATTAGCAGGTGCTTTTTCAGCAATGCAAATACAAAAAATAATGAGTGGAGGTAAAGCTGATAGTAGTGGTGGTGGAGGTGGAGGTATGGAAGCTCAAACTCCTGCTCCTCAAATGATGTCAGGAGCATTTCAATTAGGTGGTGGAATGGAACCTGAACCAACTAGAGCATACGTAGTTACAGATGAAATGACTAATAGTCAAAACCAATTAGCTAATATAAGACGTAGAGCTACAATTTAAAAATCAAATATTTTAATTAAAAATCCATTATATATTATGAAAGCAACTAAAATAGTAGAACTAATTATTCAAGACGATAATCAAGAATTAGCTATTGATGCTATAAGTTTGGTTACGAGTCCTGCAATAGAACAAGACTTTGTATTTTTTGGTAAAGAGAAAAACAACTTGACATTTGCAAAGGTAGATAAAGAAAAACGTATGTTAATTTCACCTGCTTTAATTCCTAACAAGCAAATATTTAGACACGACCCAAATACAGACTCAGATTACTATGTTTATTTTAGTCCTGATACGGTAAGAAAAGCTAGTGAACTTTATTTAAAACATAACAATCATCACAAAGCTACGTATCAACATCAAGATAGAGTTTCAGGAGTTCTAACTATTGAGTCTTGGATTAAGGAAGGTGATATGGATAAGTCTAAGATGTATGGTTATGACCTTCCTAACGGCACTTGGTTCGTCAAAATGAAGATAGAGAACGAAGAACTTTGGCAAAAGATAAAAGCAGGGGAGCTTAAGGGTTTAAGTATAGAAGGTTATTTTACAGATAAATTTGAATCTATGCAAAAACAAAAGCCAACAGACCAACAAATACTAGAAGCATTGAATGAAATAATTAACGAAAATCAAATAAAGTCAAAATAAATCTATTATATTAAAAAAGAAACTATGGACATTAAAGAACAAATATTAGTAGCACTTGGTTTAAACAAAACTGAAGAACCAATTACATTAGAGTGGCAAGCGAAGTCAGAAGACGGAACTATTTTCGTTTCAACTGCAGAGGAGTTAGAAGCAGGAGTAGATATTTCTGTACTCACAGAGGACGGAACGACTATCCTTTTACCTATCGGTACTTACAAGACTGCTGAAGGGGTTAGCTTTAGAGTTGAGGAAGAAGGTGTAGTAGCAGAAGTTATGGAGTCTGAGACTGAAGAAGAAGTAGAAGCTACTAAAGAAAAAGAAGAAATGGCTGAAAAAGAAGAAGAAGAATATGCAGAAGTAGGAGATTGGGAAGGTATGGAGAAAAGAATACAGAACCTAGAAGACGCAGTAGCAAGACTAAAAGAAGATAAAGATGGGGGAGATGATGAGGTTGAAGAATTAGCTGAAGAAGTAGAAGAACCATCTACTAATCCTAAATCTATCAAAACAACTGAAGTAGTTGAATTTTCAGCAGAAGAAGAATTAGAAAATTTAAAATCTGAAAATGAAAAACTAAAAACTGAATTAGCAAAATTACCTGCTGATTCACCAATTAATACAAATAAATTTAGCTCAGAAAAGACAAATGTTGTAAAACAAGATTTAAGCAAAATGTCAAGACGAGAAAGATTTTTACATAACTTACACAATTAATAATTAAAAAATAAATAAAAATGGCATTATCAACAAACAGCAATTATGCTGGAAAGGCAGCAGGATTTTACATCTCAGCAGCTTTAAAACAATCAAATTCTATGGAGTTTTTGACTATGATAGAAAATATCAAGTACAAAAGTAACATACAGAGAATGGCAGCATCAGCAATGATTCAAGATGCAACGTGTAACTTTCATGAAGGAGGAACATTAGCATTGAGCGAACAAATTCTTACGCCTAAGAATCTACAAATCAATACGGATATTTGCAAGAGCACGCTTTTGGATTCGTGGGAAGCGTTACAAATGAGAGCAGGAGCAGGCGCACCACCTCCAGCATCTTTTGATGACTATGTAATTTCTTACTTAGGTGAGATTATTGCAGATGGTACAGAAACTTCTATATGGTCAGGAGCTGATGGAACAGCAGGACAATTTGAAGGATTCTTAACAGCTACAACAGGAGCATTTGCAGTAGATGGAAATGTAGTAGCAGTAGCAAACGCAGGTGGAGCAGGAACAGCTTATACAGCAGCTAATATTATAGCTAATTTAGGTGCAGCAGTAGCAGCAATTCCAACAGCAGTATATGCTAAAGAAGATTTATACTTATACGTAAGTCCTAAGTCTTGGAGATTATATATGACTGCAATATCAGCTTTAACTAACTTCCCTTTTGCAAATATGTCAGAAGATTACACTAAAATCTTTGAAGGAGTTAGATTAGCAGTTTGTCAAGGAATGGCAGATGACCAAATCGTAGCAGCACAAAAATCAAACTTATTCTTTGGCACTGACTTAGTTTCGGATGCTACAAGAATTAATATGATGGATATGGCTAACTTAGACGGAAGTGACAATATTAGAGTAGTAGCAAGATACTCAGGTGGTGTACAAGTAGGAGTTGGAGCTGACGTTGTATTGGTATCGTAATAACACAAATAACGGGAGAGTGTAAAAGCTCTCCCTTAACTTAAAAATAATAAAAAATGGCTTGTACAGCAATTACAAAAGGAAGAGGACTTGACTGCAATAGAATTAGTGGAGGTGTAAAGTACATCTATTTTTCAGTATATGATGAAGCTATAACATACGCTTATGATGGCACAAATCCATTGGAAATAGATATTATTGATTTTAATAATACTTCTATATATAGATATGCAATGCCTTTAGGTGTTTCTTCTGTAACAGATACTATTGTAGGTTCTAGAGAAAACGGAACATACTATCAAACACCTTCAGTTAATATTATATTAAATAAACTCTCAAAAGAGGACCAAAATCAAATTAAATTATTAGCACAGAGTAGAGTTAGAATTTTTGCACAATTAAATCAGCAATTAGCAGGTGGAAATGACGTTATTATAGCTTTAGGTATGTCAAACGGATTAGAACTTAATGCAGGTACTATGGATAGTGGTGCAGCATTTGGAGATAGAAATGGTTACACTTTAACATTTGACGGAATGGAGCCAATTCCATTTGCAATGTTAGAAAACTATGGAACAGAGCCATTTGATAATGCAGGATTTACACAATTAACATCAATCGTAACATCTTAATTAGTAGTTTTCATATATTTCTTAGAGGAGAGTAGCTTAATTGTTACTCTTTTCTTTTTTAAAGCAAATAAATTCATTTAATTTCTATTATATAGTATGATACAAGCGATAACAGAGACTAATCTAGCAACTTTCTTACAAACTGAAGATAATCGTATCAATACTTTAGTAGCTTCATCACAGATAAGACATTTAGTAAAGTTTACTAATGATATGGATAAGTCAGTTCAATATGCTTACGGAACTACTGAGACTATATTTCCAAGATATACAGAATTTACTTTTACATACAATGCAATTCCTTATGAATATTCAGGTAGAATCAACTTTTTACCTGCAGGATATTGGAAATATGAAGTTTACGAAGTTAGTTGGGTAGGTACAGTAGTAATAGATGAAGACAATGCTCCTGCAACGGAGAATGATGTTTTAAGCCCTCCTGCTGACACTAAAGGCATAGTGCAAGGGTTAGTTACCAAAGGCAAGATGTATGTAGCAGAGAAAGACGGAACACAACAAGTACAATACAATGAATATGAGCCAAGCTCATCAACAAATTATATATATTACGGACAATAAAAAACTAAAAAATGACAATAAAAAGCGTACAACAACTCTTAACAGAGCAATTAGGCAAAAAAAAATGTGATGTTATAGGTACAACAGCAATGACAGGTAAAGATTATTATGCAATATATTTCCCTGTGGAAAGTGTAGTAGCAGATATTACTGCAACTAACGTACAAGCAGTTACAGGTTCATCAGCAACTAGATTACAAACTACTTATGCAGCAGGTACTACATTATTTCTTGCAGTAACTGATATACAATTAACAAGTGGCATTGCTATTTGTTACTATGACGCTATTTCATAATGAGATTAGCACTAGGAATGTCTTTACCTTCTAGTAATAAAGGAGGATTAACCCCTGTACAAAAGCAGGTTAGTGACTTTAAAGCAAGAGTTATTGCTGATGGTGGAGTATTTGAGGCTAAGGCTTGTTTAGAAGCACAATTAACAACTTTAAATAATATAGAATGAGTTTATTAGATGATGTTAGTATAGTAGTAACTCCTAACGGATATAAGGCAGGAGAATTGTATGCAGTAGTGCCTGTGCCTACTGAGGGTTCTGAAGAAGTTACAGATGGAAATTTTCCAAGTCCAAATACATCTTGGTCTTTAAGTGGTTGGGAGATATTAGGAAATTTAGCAAAAAATTCAGTAGATGGTGCAGGAAACAACTTATATCAAGGAAGTGTAACATCAGTTAATCAATTATTTAAGGTAGTTATAACTGCTACAATTACAGCAGGAAGTGTTAAAGTTATGTTAGGTGGTGGAACAGGAGGTTACAATGAAATAGGAGAAGCAACTTCAACAGGAACCTTTACTTATTATGGAACATCTTTTGGTACTGACAACAGGATATTGTTACAAACAGGCACAGGTAGTGTTATTGGTAGCGTTCAACTTTCTAACATATCAGTAAAAGAATACACATCAGCAGATATGGATGTTACTAGAGAAACTGCTGCTACAAGAGTAGATGAAGATGGTTTAGTAAATTATGCTGAGGTTTTAGGAAGTGAGGAAGTAACTGATGGTAATTTTCCTTCTCCTAATACTGCTTGGGATTTAAGCCCAACATTTACAATAGCAGATAATAAATTACATTGTGTTTCTGATGGTTCTTATCAATATGCTAATCAAAGTGCTATGGTTGTTGGTAAGACATATAGAATAACTTTTGATATTACAGGGTGGGTTTCAGGAAGTGTAAGAGTTAGACCATCAGGTCAATCTCCATTTCAGTCAGCAGGTTCTAACGGTAGTTACATTTTTTATTATACTGCTGTATCTAATTCTACACTTACAATAGAGAGAAATGGTACTCCTACAGATTTGTATATAGAAAACATATCAGTAAAAGAAGTTACAAGAGATAACGTACCTCGTATAGACTACACAGGAGGAGGTTGTCCACATATATTAGCAGAGCCAGAGAGAAGAAATTTAGCTTTAAATAGCGAAACATTTTCAAGTTACAATACGGATAATGTAAATATAAGTAGTTCATCTACTCTCTCTCCTGATGGGGTTTCAACAGCGATAAAATTAGCATTAGATAATGGAACTTTATCATCTAACGGAGGAATGTCTTTTGTTTACTCATCTACAGCGGGAGAGACTCTATCTTGGTCTATGTTTGTTAAAAAAGCAGAGTATAGATACTTAACATTTAGTTTTGGTAGTGGAAATGCAGTAGGATTTCATTTTGATTTAGATACAGGATTAACAACTCAGGACTTAACTAATACTCAGTATACTTTAATAGAAAATAAAATAGAGTCTTATAATAACGGATGGTATAGGATAAGTGTTTCGCTTATTGACTTAACGGGTTCGGCTAATAGATATGTTAGTGTTAAGCCATCCCCTGTATTGCCAACAGCGAGTAATAATAATTATTCATCAACAGGAGATGGAACTTCAGGTGTATATGTTTGGGGAGGACAGTTAGAAGAAGGCTCTTACCCAACAAGTTATATTCCAACATCAGGAAGTACAGTTACAAGAAACCAAGACATCTTCACAAGAGATGGTATAGGTAGTTTAATTAATAGTACAGAGGGGGTTTTGTTTGTAGAGATGGCTGCTCTAAGTGATGATTTGAGTTTTAGAAGTATATCTTTAAATGATGGTGATTTTAAAAATTCAGTAGGTATTAGATACAGAACGGATAGCAATAAAATAAATGCAATAATAAAAGATGATAATGGTGTAACTTTCCAAATGAACTTTGAAGTTTCAGATATAACACAATTTAACAAAATAGCCTTAAAATACAAAAGTGGAGATAATAGTCTATACATTAATGGAACAGAAGTATCAACAAACTCGTCAACTTTTTCATTTACTTCGGCATTGAATGACGTATCTTTTAATAGAGGAGATGGTAATGATAAATTCTTTGGCAAAGTAAAACAACTACAAGTATATAACACAGCGTTAGGTGGAAGTCCTTATGATGCAACACTTTCAGATGCAAGATTAGCAGCATTAACATCATCATAATATGAATATATATAAATTACAATACACAGACAAAACACAAGGAGATGCAGATTTACTTGCTAAAGGTACTTATGAAGTAATAGAAGGAGAGCAAGTATATATCAATGGTACTCAAGCAATAGTTTACATAGGTCAGATAGTAGAGATACCAGGAACGTACGACCCTGATGGACACGAAATAACACCACCTGTATATTATCCTGGAGTATTCTATGACTTAATGACTAAGGAAGAATATGACTTTGGAACTTACGAGGTATTTCCAACAGATTGTGTACATTCGTTTTTAGGTTATGCAAAAAATGCAGATGGTACTGATGTTGACCCTGATGAATTAGAAGAAATATAAAACAAATAAAATGAAAGATAATATCTTAAGCATAAATTTAGAAACACAAACAGCTCCTGTTGTACAAGAAGTTAGAGGTAAAGACTACATAGAATACGGAACAGAAGATTGGAAAAACCTATACCCTCAGTTCTTAATAGACTTATATTATAATAGTTCAACTCACGCAGCTATTGTAAATGCAACAGCTGAAATGATAGCAGGAGAAGATTTAATTTGTAATGAAGAAGATTATAATTTAGACACTTATGTAAAACTTAAGAAATTTCTAAGAAATGCAAATAGCAAAGAATCATTACATCAAGTAATAAAAAAGATAGCATTTGATTTTAAGCTTCAAGGTGCTTATGCTATACACATTGTATGGAATAGAGAACGTACAGAAATAGCTGAACTATATCACGTACCTGTTGAAAGGGTAAGGGCAGGAAGACCAAATGAATTAGGACAAGTAGATACTTACTTTATAAGTGCTGATTGGAGTAATACTAGAACACATAAACCATATCCAATATCTGCATTTAATGTAAACGATAGAACAGCAGGTAGTCAGTTATTATACACAGGAGCTTATTCTCCTAATATGGACATCTACCATACACCTGATTACATTGCAGGTTGTAATTGGGCATTGGTAGACCAACGTGTTGCAGAGTTTCATCTAAACAATATAGAGAACGGCTTCAGCGGTTCTTATTTTATATCCTTTGCTAACGGCATACCAACACAAGAAGAAAGATTCCAAATAGAACGTAGTCTTACGGACAAATTCGTTGGCGCTAAAAATAGCGGTAAGTTCATTTTAACATTTTCAGACGATAAAACTAGAACTCCTGAAATTACACCAATAAGTGTATCAGATGCAGATAAACAATATTTAGCGTTACAAGAACTACTCGTTCAGAATATCCTCACAGCTCATAGGGTGACTTCTAAGACGCTTATGGGTATTGACAGTACAAATGGGTTCTCAAGCAATACAGATGAGCTTATAAACGCATCTAATTTTTACATAAATACCGTAATACGACCATTTCAATTAAATATCTTAAATACTTTACAGACTATATTCTCAGTTAACAATATGGACTTGCCTGTTGAATTTGTACAATTAAAACCTATAACAGTACAATTTGACTCTAAGACTATTAGAGAAGTAATGACACAAGATGAAATAAGAGAAGACATAGGATTACCACCTTTAGAAGAAGACGAAGAAACTGTTGAACAAGATGTAAAACTTGCTAAAACAGAAAAGTCAGAACTTGAATCTTTTATTGAAGAATTTGGTGAGGATATGCCTGAAGAATGGGAGCTTGTAGAAGAAGAAGTAGTAGATGGAGAACATCAAGACTTTAACTTTGAGCAAGTATTGAATGAAATTGCTAATGAAAAATTAGAATTAGCATCAACAGGAACAGCAAGACCAAATGCTAGAAGTAGTCAAGATGGTACAAATAAATCTGATAATGAATTTTATAAAGTTAGATATGTATATACTAAGGATAATTTTCTAAAACAAGAAGGAGAAACTAGAGATTTTTGCAGACAAATGATGTCAGCTAAAAAGATATACCGAAAGGAAGATATTTTACAAATGGGAAATAGAGCAGTAAATCCAGGGTGGGGACCTCGTGGAGCAGATACTTATAGTTGCTGGCTTTACAAAGGCGGAGGTAATTGTCACCATTTTTGGTTGCGTCAGATTTACAAGACTTCTTTAAGAGGAGCTAAAGGTAATATATCATCTAAACAATTAATATCTTATACTAAAGCTAGGTCAGAAGGTTTTACAGCAGAAAAGAATGACAATTTAGTAGCAAGACCACCAAAAAGAATGAAGAATAACGGATTTTTAGAACCAAGATAACTATGGCATACGTATTATTTATATCAGAAGAAAAACTTAAGGACTCAACTGCAATCAACTTAAATGTAGACCCTAATTTATTATTGCCTTATGTAAGACAAGCACAGAAGCTTTATGTAGAGCCAAAGTTAGGAACACAACTTACAGATAAACTTAAAGACTTAATAACATTAGGAACAATAGGAGATGCAGGAAATGA
>Ga0208792_1000373_pt1 | contig 17692 bp, 16 predicted proteins | sample 14_taG_FD_184087 | JGI IMG/M metagenome (GOLD analysis project Ga0208792, IMG submission 184087) | Marine viral communities from the Subarctic Pacific Ocean - 14_ETSP_OMZ_AT15311 metaG (SPAdes) (version 2) | ecosystem: Environmental > Aquatic > Marine > Oceanic | place: Pacific Ocean | collected...
ACACCAACAAATGTAAAAAGAATATCTAAAAGATTTAAAGTCGATTACAAAGACGCAGTTGAATGGATTAAACTAAATCACGTGATTAATGTTGCGGACAAACCAACAATGGCAGAATCAATCAACGAGGACGGACACACAGATGTCGCATCAGCAAAAAGAAAAGCAATGTTAATGGTTGAATACTCAAATAAATTACTAAACAAATTAAACGGAATGAACAAAGAAGATTCATTACCAAGTTGGTTAAGTGATAAAATTACCTTAGCATCAGATTATCTACATAAAGCAACACATTATTTATTGAATCCAGTTGAATCAGTAAATGAATTTCGTGATAAAAGAGAAGCAGATACTGCTCGTGACCAAATCGGTCATAAAGCATTATATATGATAGGAGCTAAAGATTTTGTATTTGGAAACTCAGGTGGAAAGAAATCATTAGTGTTTAAAATTATGAGAAACTCAAAAGGTGTTTCACACATTAGAATGAGATTATCATCAATGGATTTATACGATATGGAATTTTTAGCAATAAGAGCTGGTAAGATAAAAGTTAAATCAAAAGAAAAAGGAGTCTATGGAGACCAATTAGGTGTGATGATAAAAAAGAACACAGGTCTTAACATTAGATTATAAGGAATACAATGGATAAAAAAACAATAATGAAAATGAATGATACGTGGAAAGACTTTCGTTTAAATGAATCAGTAAAGATTTTTAGAGACGGAGCACAACACGGATTTGACTTAACAGATTTTAAACCAGGTGGATTTAAAAGATTTTTAAAATCATTAGGTATTCCTATGATAGCAAAAGGTTCATCAACAGGAGCAGCTTGGTCAGACGGAAGAAGTTTCTTTTGGAGAAACAAAGACATTATTATCATCACAGGTAACAATCCAGTAACAGGACAATACCGAGATGAGGGAAGAAGAGACCCAGAAAAGAATTACGCATCATATGTGGGAATTGAAACAAAAAACCCAGAAGATATGGACAAAGTAGTAAAATTATTTAAACAAAATACATCTTATCGTAAAGGTGAGTCAAAGGGTAAAAGGAGCTTTATATAATGATTAAGTTAAAAGACATTTTAAATCAAAGTAAAGTTAAATCAAACACTCTAATAACTGAGAAGTTCGCAGCAGGTAAACTTAGAGCATTAACAAACCATTGGCAAGGATTGGAAAGTCAATTCTTTATGTGGGGAGCAAAACTCGGAATCGAGTGGGATAAACTTACAGATTCAGAAATTGAAACCAACGCAAAACCAAAGAAAAAAGGTATTGAAATTGCTTATGTAGATAAAGATGTTACAATTCCGACCAAAGGTAAAAAGGGATATTGGTCAAGTGATAACTTAGGATTAAGAAAATTCACAGCAGTATTGGTATTGAAAGACGGAAAACCTATGTGGTGGACCCACGACTACGAACCAGCAAACAAAGTTCAGACCGTAACAGGTAAAAGAGTAACGGGTAGTGGATATAGTAAAGGTAGAGTTGCAACCGTAGATGTTGGACCAAGAGATTTACCTTATCCGAGAAGAAAACAAACTTTCGGTATGAATCAATTAGGATATCAATCATTATCATCAGTAATGAAAATACCAGGAATTAAATTTCATCACATCAATTTAGCAGAAGACCAACCTTATATGGGTGCTGGTGTTAAACGACAAATGAGACAAGCAGCTCAATTCGGTGCAAGTAAATTCACCACTAATGATGAATTTAAAAGAATTAATCAATCTTACTTTGATGAAATGTTAAAGAAAAGATTAAACGACCCTAAGAAATTAGCAGAAAAAGTCAAGAAAGCATCAAACTTTTGTCAACAAATTATTGACGCAGCTCTTGGTGGTAAAAAAGCAACGGGTAAAATTAAAAAAATTATTGACGATTTTCAATCCAATAGAACATCTCACACACAAGAATCAGAAGCTTATGCATTAGCATCAGCAATAGGTGATGACCTAAGTAGATTATATGGTTATTATGGATATTACTTAGGTGCTTTGGAACAGGAAAAACAAGACAAAGTTAAATACGGAACAACAGACTTTTCAAGAAGTGATGTAGAGGGATATGCAAAAGATGTCCAAAGATACACACTTGGAATTATGTCAGGTAAATTTAGATAATGGTTAAATTAAAAGATATATTAGAAACATTAGACGAAAAAGACTTTTCAGGTATTACAGATGTAGGACTTGGATATTCTAATAAAGAAGCACAAAAGTTTTCAGTAGATGCCGTAAACAAAGCATCAAAAGAAATAGGAAAAGCTCAACAACGAGCAGTAAGTATTTTTACATCAGATATGAAAAATGGTAAATACGATAAGTTTGACTTGGTTAGAAGTATCAAAGATGGAAACATCAAAGATTCAAGTTTTTCTAAAAGAGGTGTATTGAAACAATTATTCTATGATGTGAAAGATAGATTTAACAAATATGGAAGAAGAAAAAAGAATTAACTTATATTTATTAATAAGGAGAACATAAAATGGCAAAGTTAAAAGATTTAGTAAAAGAAAATTTCTCATTAGTCGGTGGAGTAGTTTCTACACCAGCGATTAATCAAGGATATGGTTCTTTGACACAAATCGTTAAAGAAAAATATGGTGAACAAACACAAAAAGTTTCATCAGAACAAGTAAGTGAAGCACTTAAAAGTTACAATACATTAGGTGAAGCACTATATCAACAACAATCATTAAAAGAAACTGCAAAGTCTCTATCAAATATAGCAGAAATGGCAGCAACACACACGGTTCAAGAAACTGAAGATTGGTTTGATAAAGTTACCGTAACTCGTAATATGAAAGAATTAACTAATCACTCAAAATCATTTTCAAAGATTGCTGAAGAAGCATCATCAGTTCAACAAAGATTAGCTGGATTGTATGAAGATATGGGTGTAATTTTAAATCGTTACTACGATATTCCAGAAGGACAGGATAAAGTTGATAGTGATGAAACAAAAGACCAAATAGAAGAAGGTGATTATGAAGCATTTTTTCAAAAAGCAATGAAAAAATTTGGAATTTCCGCACCAGATGAATTAGAATCAGATGAAAAGAAAAAAGAATTCTTTAACTATGTAGACAAAAACTACAAAGCAAAATCTGAAGGTAAATTCAATGAAGGTGGACCAGGTTCTGGAAGACCAAAAGATGATGATTCTCACGAGCCAGATGATTTAAGTGACTTTGACCCAGCACACGATAGGTAATAATTATGAAACTTAAATCACTATTAAAAGAATCAAAAGCTTGGGAAAGAAAGTTTGGTGAGCCATTACCAACACTTGAAGACACTACCAAAGCATACAAGTTAAGAAAAGAACAAGAAATAAATGACTCGTTTAAACCAAAGTTTAAAGATACTGAAAAGGTAGCAAAAATACTTAATAAAGATATAAATGATGTTGCTGACTTTCTAAAAAAACATAAACTTGACGCAGACGACTTATTAGATGTTATTGAAACGGGTGGTAGAAGATACTCACTTGCAATTATAGCAGCTATGAAAGGTAATCGTAAAGCATTAAGACAATTAGACGATTTATTAGGATTTTTATAAACAAGAAGAAAGAGAGTAAAGGTTGTTAAAAGTATATATCCGTAAAGGACAATCCGTAGAACAAGCACTAAAAATATTCAAACGCAAAGTAAAAGACTCAGGTATGATGTTTGAATTAAGAGAACGTTCATTTTACAAAAAGCCATCGGCATTGAAAAGAGAACAGAAAAACAAAGCTAAACTACGAACCAAATACGAAAAATTAAAAAATCAAGAAGATTAAAATAAATACACACTTTGTGTGATATTTTTTGGTTTCGTTATATTTATATATACGAAACTAAATACACTATCGTATTATTCATACATCATATAGTGTAAATCAATAAAACTATATTATAGTTCTCAATAACTATATTGAATCCAAAACGGAGAAATAAAAATGGATGATTTACTAAGAGAAGCTATTGCTGACGCTAAAGCGGTTAGAGAAACTGCATTAGAAAACGCAAAAATAGCACTTGAAGAAGCATTCACACCACGTTTGCAATCTATGTTGTCTAAAAAGATAGCTACTGAAATGGAAGACGCTGAAAAAGAAGATTCAGAAGAAAGATTTTCAGAAGAAGAAGACGAATTCGCACCAGAAGAAGGTGAAGATGAAGTTGCACCAGAAGAAGGTGACGACAAAATAGACGCTGAGGAAAGAGATGATTCAGAAATGGGAGCAGAAGAAATGAAAATGGACGCTGACGAAATGGAAGTTGAAGACGAAGAAGCACCAGAAGAAGGTGAAGAAATCGAAGACGAAGAATCAGAAGCAGAAATTGATGATATGAAAGAGGAAGAAGAAGACGACCTTGACCTTGAATCAGTTCTTGCTGAATTGGAAGCAGACTTAAACGATGAAGAAGAAGAAGATGGAGTTGACGAATCTGAAAAATCTGATAAAGATGAAGAAGAAAAAGTTGACGAAAACGATGTATCATCTGATATCGGGAAAGCTGACAACAAAGTAAATCCAAAAGCAAATGATTCATCAGCAACAGGTGCACAAGGACCAGAAGGCGAAGGTAAAGACGAGCCAGCAGGTAATGAACTTGATGACCACCAAGTAGTGAAAGAAGAAAAAGACGAGGACGAAGTTGAAGAAGACTTAGACCTTGACGAAGTTCTGAAAGCACTATCTGAAGAAGAAGACGCTGAAGATGAAGCAGACAAAGTGGATGAACTTAAAAAAGAAATCAAAGAAACTCGTGATGTTGTAAAATTCATGCGAGCAAAATTAAACGAAGTTAATCTATTGAACGCTAAATTATTGTTCTCAAACAAATTGTTTAGAGCATTTGGATTGAATAACGACCAGAAACTCAAAGTTGTAGAAAACTTTGACAGAACTACAAACTTAAGAGAAGTTAAATTGGTTTACGCTACATTAGCAGAATCATTTAAAAAACCTTCAAGAATAAGTGAGTCAGTTGTTAAAGGTTCAAGTTCAAAACCAGTTGCTTCAACAAAACCTGCTAATGAAGAGGTATTGAGTGAGGGAGCAGAATTAAAAGCAAGATTCAAGAAATTAGCAAACATACTTTAAGGAGTAGACTAAAATGAGTAAATTAAATTCAATTGAAACTTTGATGGACGGACATAATCCACAAAGACAATTATTAGAACAAACTCGTCAGTTAGTTGAGAAATGGGAACCAACAGGTCTTTTAGAAGGATTAGAAGACGAAACTAAAACTCACGGAATGGCAGTATTGCTTGAAAACCAAGCAGGTCAGTTAATCCAAGAGGCATCAGTTACTGGTGGACAAAACGCAGAAGAATGGTCAGGTGTAGCCTTACCATTAGTAAGAAGAATCTTTGGTGAACTAGCAGCACAAGACTTTGTGTCAGTTCAACCAATGAATCTACCTTCTGGTCTTATTTTCTATCTTGACTTCAAATATGGAACAACCCAAACAGGTAACCATACTGACGGAGCCGATGTATATGGTAATACATCAGGTTCAAATGTAGACGCAAGCGGCGGTTTATACGGCGCTGGTAAGTTCGGATATTCAATTAATGACGCAATTACTGAAGACTTGGACATTCACGCATCAACTGTTGATGCTGATGAATACACATCAGGTTCAGTAACTTGGTCAGATGTTGACTACGAACCAGACCTTTCAGCTTCAGTTGCATTAGGTAACGCAGCAGACGATGGTCTATGTAAAATTACTACATCTACATTGGCATACACAAACCCAGATACAGACGGAGTGAGAGCATTCTCAATCTCAGGTTCTGGTTTTGACGAATTCTTCCCAGCATACACTAAATACGATGCTACGAATTCACAAATTACTTTCATTGTAAAGAAAGATGTAGCGGCTAAACCAGGTAATTTAAAAGTAAAATACCACAAACAGCCAGCAACAAATTACAGCAGAACTGATTTTGAAGCAACATCAACACAAGTTGATGCTAACCCAGAAACAGATATCGACATTCCAGAATTAGATATCGCTCTGAAAAGCATTCCAATCATCGCTAAAACTCGTAAGTTAAAAGCAGTCTGGACACCAGAACTTGCTCAAGACTTAAACGCTTACCATTCAGTTGACGCAGAAGCAGAATTAACATCATTATTATCAGAATATATTTCAATGGAAATTGACTTAGAAATTCTTGATATGTTGATGGCTAACGCTTCAGCTAAAACAGAACATTGGTCAGCAAGAGTTGGATACGAGTATGACTCAGCAAATACTACATTTGTAGAATCATCAGGTGCTTCAAACGCTTACACTAAAGGTGAATGGTTCCAAACACTTGGAAACAAAATCCAATCAGTAAGTAATGCAATTCATCAGAAAACACTAAGAGGTGGAGCAAACTTTATAGTTGTATCACCAGAAACTGCAACAATCCTTGAATCAATTCCAGGATATGCAACAGGTGCTGATGGCGACGCTAACACAAATCAATTCGCTATGGGTGTTCAAAAAGTAGGGGCAATTAACAACAGATACACTGTTTACAAAAACCCTTATATGTTAGAAAACCAAATCCTTGTAGGATTTAGAGGTTCTAACTTCCTTGAAACAGGTGCGGTATACGCTCCATATGTTCCAATGATTATGACACCATTAGTATACGACCCTAAAAACTTCACTCCAAGAAAAGGTGTGATGACAAGATACGCTAAGAAGATGGTTAGACCAGAATTCTATGGTAAAGTCGTAGTTGCAGATGTTAACTATGTATAATAGTTAGTATTTCAACACATACTAAAAGCTGAATAAGCATACGAAAAACCCCTATTAAGTTAGGGGTTTTTTGTTTTTTATCTAAGAATTACCTATTTATATACGAAGATTAATTTCCACCCCCAAAAACTTCCAACTCTGGCGACGGATGACGTGAGTATTTGGCTAAACCAAATGTATTTGGGGTTTTGTAATCTAACAATTAATATATTTGGGACAGGGAAATCCCCAAATAAACGGAGAAAAATAATGGCAAACAAATCAAATTCAACTTTAAAAAGTGTATTGAGACAATCACACGCAAATTATATGGATAATTTAGTGGATTCAGTAGGTCTATATGCAGAAGGACAATCAGGCGGTGAGGCAATAAACCTTTCAGCAGATACAACTTTAGCAGTAAACACTCACTCAGTTCAAGTTGGTAAATTCGTTACTATTTCAGCAGACGCTAAAACATTAACATTACCAGCAGTTGTGGTTGGTGCTTCTTTCATTATCGTAAACACATCAACAGACGGTGGTTCACTATTAACAATATCACCTAATTCAAGTGATAAGTTCTTAGTAGATATCGCAGGTGGTGCAGGAACAAATGATAAAGACATCATACTTGCAAAAGCAACACAAAGTCAATACGACTATGTTAAATTAGTTGGTCTAAGTGCAGACGGATGGTTAATTGATGACATTCGTGGAACTTGGGTAGACCAAGCATAATAATTAGTTTTAGGACTAAGTATTATAGAAGTGAAAAGACCCCCTATTTTTATAGGGGGTTTTTTTATACAAAAGTTTAATTATTGATATTTATTAATGTATATACAAATAGACTATTAATAGGAGATTTTAATGGCTCAAGAAGCAATATGGCCAGGAAGTGGTTCCGCAGTAGACGGAACGACACCTTTTGGGTTATATGATAGTGACACCACCTTTCAAGCAGACGCACCTAAGTTCGCAACTTGGTGTGCAAAAAGACTTGGATATCCAATCGTAGATATAGAACTACAAGATACTCAGTTTTATGCTTGTATGGAAGAAAGTGTATCAGAATATAGTGCACAAGTCAATCAATTTAACATTCGTGATAACTTATTACATTTAAAAGGACAAGCCACCGGTTCAAACTTTACTCATAAACGAGTAAAACCTACTTTATCTGAAAATATATTCATAGCAGAAGACTATGGTTCAGAGGCATTAGTAGGTGGAACAACTGATATAAAAAGAACAGCGATTTCAGTTAATTCTGGAAGTCAAATTTATGACTTAAATAATTTAGTAGGTGAAGCAAGTGAATCTGGAGCTTCAATTGAAGTTAAAAGAGTTCACTATGAAGCAAGACCAGCGGTTACAAGATACTTTGACCCATACGCATCAACAGGATTCGGAACATACAATATGTTGGACGGATTTGGTTTTGGAAATCAATCACCAGCAATTACTTTCGTATTACAACCAATCTATGCAGATTTATTAAGAATACAGGCCATTGAATTTAATGACCAGATTAGAAAATCTGCTTATTCATTTGAAATTCGTAATAATCAACTAAGAGTATTTCCAGTTCCAAGTGAATCAGGTTCGTTGTGGATAGAATATATCAAAACATCTGATAGAGACAACCCACTAAGAACTCGTTATAGTGGTTCATCAGATGTCGTATCAGATTATTCAAATGTAAAATATGACTTTATGACTTATTCAAACATTAATGATGTAGGAAAACAATGGATAAGAAAATATGGATTGGCGTTATCAAAAGAGTTATTAGGAATCATTCGTTCTAAATACGGAACTATTCCAATTCCAAATGCAGATGTTTCATTGGATGGAGATACATTGAGAGCTGAAGCAACTGCAGAAAAAGAACAATTAATAGAACAATTGAGAGAAAACTTAGAACAAACAAGTCGTAAAGCACTTATGGAAGCTCAAAAGGAAGAATCCGAATCACAACAGGAAACTTTAAAGAAAGTTCCATATCCACTTTACATAGGATAACTAAATGGCACAGCGATATTATGGAGCAAAAGATTTAGCAACCATAGAAAAGTTCAACAGAGAACTTTTAGGTGAACCAAACATTGATGATTGTGGGATAATTGACCAGTATGTAATTCTTTACAGAACATCAGTTTATGAAACCGACACCAATATGTATGGAGAAGCATCAGAGGGTAAAGTTTATAAACAAGGTGTAAAATTACCTTGTATTGTTGATGCCGAAGATTTTGATTTCCAATATACAGACTTTGGACCAGATAACAAACAAAATGTTTCATTTTCATTTCAAAGAGCATACTTAGTGGAAGTAAATTTAAAACCAGACATAGGTGATATCCTAAAATGGAACGATGGCTATTTTGAAGTCAATACTTATAATGAAAATCAATTGATAGGTGGTAATCCAGACAATAGTCATTCAATTGTAGTTTCAGCACATTTAACAAGAATGCCAACCACAAACTTAGAGGAATATAGAGGTTCATAATGGCAAGAAATAAACCAATACCAAGAAGTCAAAGAAAGATTTTTAATCGTGGACAACAAATAAGTCGTAATTCACCGGGAGCAACAGATGATGTAAAAAATATATCAGTCGGTATTATGGATATGGATTCTGCTATTATGTATTACTTCAATGAAGTGATTAAACCAGAAGTTGAAGTCAATAAAGAAACGGTAAAGGTTCCTTGTATTTACGCATCACCAGAAAGATGGACCACGATTTCTAAACAAGGATTTTTAAGAGACAAGAAAAGACAAATAATTACACCATTAATTGTATTTAAACGAACTGGTATGGAAAGAAATGATAACATACCTATTGATAAACTTGACGCAAACAAACCAAGAAACTTTTATTCATTTGAAAAAAAATATTCTCACCAAAATAGATATGATAAGTTTAGTGTTCAAAAAGGATTAACACCAGGTAGAGAATATTATAATGTAGCAATGCCAGATTATGTAACTCTTTCTTATGAATTTATAATATGGACTTCTTACATTGACCAAATGAATCGTATTGTAGAAAAAATCAATTATTCGGACGGAGCATATTGGGGTGAGCCAGGTAAAATGAGATTTAGAACTCGTCTGGAAAGTTTTTCAGACTCAAGTGAAGTTGATGGTGAGCGACTAATCAAAACAACATTTAGTGTTAATTTATATGGATATATTTTACCAGAAACTTTTAATAGTCAAACAACTACTCAAAAATTCTTAACAAATAAAAAACTTATAATCAGAGAAGATGTAGATACTACATTGGTGGACGAAACGGGAGATGTTTCATTATCGGGTGGAGGAACTCTGGGAGCTACTAAAGATGTATTTGGAATATCGGTTGAGAATCCATTAATATTTACAGCTGGAACAGGTGTTACATTATCTAATAGTGGACTTGGATTTGATGGTTCAAGTACAGTAACACAATTAATGTCAATCGGACAAGATGTTGCAACTACGGCAGATGTTCAATTTGGTGGTATCACTTCAACTGGAACTTTACAAATAGGAACATCAACAACAAAATATACTTCAACGGGTATTAGTGGTAGTGTAGATATTACCGGTTCTTTTGCAACCACCGGAGATTTAACTATATTGGGTGATGCTACGGTTACCGGAACACTAACCGCACAAGAATTTCATACAACATTTACTTCCGCTTCAATAGTTTTTTCAAGTGGTTCAACACAATTTGGTAATACTATTGATGATACACACAATTTTACAGGTAGTTTAAACACATCGGGTTCATTTAAGTTAAATGAATACAATATCAATGAAATATCAAATGATAGTGCATTTACAGACGGAAGTTCAACAACATTAGTAACAGAAAACGCAATTAAATCTTATATTGACGCAAATACAGCTACCGTTTCATCATATTTAAGAAAGAACTTTTTTAAAACATCAGCAAGTATAACAAATGCAACAACAGCGAGTTTTACAGCGTTAACTGCTTCCGCACCGGTAGGATATACATCAACAACTGAAAATGATTTTGTATTTTTTATTAATGGACAATATATGGAACACGACGCTTTAGGAATTCAGCAAAAAGGAAGTTCATTAGAATTACACGTTGATACAGGAAGTATGGGGTATATTTTAGAAAGTAATGACGAGATTTTAAGTATTGGTAAATTTAATTCATAGGAGTAGATAATGCCTAAACTAATATTTAAAAATCCATTAAAAATAGAAACTGGAACAGGAGTTTCCGGAAGTGCAAATGGAATATCTTTTGAAGTAAAGGAATTTTCAGCTAACAACGCACAGAATGTTAGTCTATCCATTGGACAAGCAGTTGAAACAGACTCTGATGTTACATTTAATAATGTAATAAGTTCTGGAAATGTTACTTCTGGTAACTTAACTCTGGGTGATGGATTTATTAGTAGTTCAACTGGAGTGGTTTCTCATACAGGTAGTGTAGAGGTAATGGATAATATTTTTGTTTCATCTATGAATGCAAGTGGACAAGTAAGTGCTGAAAAAATAGAAGCGAGTGTTACTCAATCATTTACAATTTTTGAAAGTGGTTCAACCAAATTTGGTGATGATATTTCTGATGTTCATAATGTTACTGGAAGTTTAATAACATCAGGTTCATTTAAGTTAAATGGATACAATATCAATGAAATATCAAATGACACGAGTTTGGGTGATGAAAAAACAACTTCATTGGTAAGTGAAAACGCAGTAAAAACATACTTTACTGATACGGGTATTGTGGATAAAAACGATTATCTTAGAAAGTCTTTTACACACACAGGAAGTTTTACGAGTGCAGCAACTTCAAGTTTTACAGCAGTGACTGCTTCGGCACCGACAGGTTTAACCGGAACAACAGAACAAGATTTTATGTTCTTTATTAATGGAATGTTAATTGAGAACGATGCTTTGGATATAGTCCAAAAGACATCAACAAATTTAGAGTTAAGATTAGATACAAGTGGTTTAGGGTATGAATTAGAATCAGATGATGAAGTTATTGGGTTCGGCAAGTTTAATTCATAGTAAATTAAGAAATTAGATATTTATAAGTAGGAAAAATACAAGAGAATTATGGCAAATATTAAGGGAAAACAACTAGTAGGTAATTTAGCAGTAACTAATGTTACGGCAAGTGGACATATAAGTGGAAGCAATACTTCTACTGGTTCATTTGGCTTACTACAAGGTGATGGTAGTGAATTAACTGGAATTACAAGTGGTATATTTCAACCTACGAGTTCAGTTCAAGCAACAACTAATGACTTACAGATTACGGGTTCACTAACTACAAGTGGTTCACTAACCACAATTGGTGATGTAAATGTTTCACAATTCATCTATCATATAGACGATTCTAACACTTATCTTAATTTTACAGAAGATAGACTTCGATTTAATATTGGTGGTATATCATACATAGATTTAAACGATGTTGGTAGTGCTCCACACGATATTACATTCAATGATGGTGGTAATAATGTAGATTTAAATATAAAAGGTAGTTCTAATAATCCTTTATTTAAAACAGACGCTTCTACAAATAGAATAGGAACACACGGTAAAGGTTCACCAGAAGTTGCTTTCCACATAGGTGGTTCTGAATTAAGAGTTGATGGAAACATAAGTGGTTCAGCAGCTGGAACGGGTTCTTTTGGTAAAGTAGTTATTGGAGAAATGAGTAATCAAGATGTAACAAGTGTTTCATCTTCTATTTCAACACGATTAACAACAGCCGAAACAGAATTAGGTAATACTTTATTTAGTGGTTCGGTTCAAGTAGACCACGACGCTACAACCAATTTTGTAGCAAACGAACACATTGACCATAGTGCGGTTTCAATATCAGCAGGTGGAATTTTAAGTGGTGGTGGAGACATTACAACAAATAGAACAATAACATTAGCAAGTTCTGATGTTGTTCACGATTCAACATCTGGATTCGTAGCAAACGAACACATAGACCATAGTGGAGTAACTTTAACGGCAGGAGATGGATTATCAGGTGGTGGAGATATCACCACTAATAGAACTTTTGCAGTTGATTCTTCAGTCTTGAGAACAACTAGTGGAGTAATTTCATCATCAGCACAAATATCATCATTTAGTAGTTCGGCACAAGTTGACCACGATTCCACTACAAACTTTGTAGCAAACGAACACATAGACCATAGTTCAGTAAGTGTAATTGCTGGAACAGGTATGACCGGTGGTGGAACAATTGCATCAAACAGAACTTTAAATGTAGTTGGTGGAACAGGTGTTACTGCAAATGCAGACGACATCGCTATTGGACAAGATGTATCCACAACTTCTAATGTTTTATTCGCAAACATTACAGGTTCAAACATTAGTGGTTCAAGTTTATTAGGTGTAGTTGGAACAGCAACACAAGGAACAATTGATATTCATTCATTGAGTGGATATGTAGCAAATGAGAATATAGACCATAGTGGAGTAACAATTACCGCAGGAGATGGTTTAACGGGTGGTGGAACAATAGAATCCACAAGGACATTGACAGTAGGAGCCGGAACAGGTATTACGGTAAACTCTAGTGATGTAGCAACTGACGATTCGGCAATTGTACACGATGACCTAAGTGGTTTTGTAGCAAATGAACATATTGACCACACAAGTGTAACTTTAACAGCGGGAGCAGGTTTAACTGGTGGTGGAACAATAGCATCTAATAGAACTTTTGCAGTAGGAGCCGGAACAGGTATTACGGTAAATGCTAATGATGTTGCTATTGGACAATCAGTCGCAACAAATGCAAATGTTAACTTCGCCACAATCACAACAACAGGAAATATTACCGCACAAGGTGATATTATAGCAGAAAATTATATAGTAAGTTCTTCGGTAACTCATTTAACTTCATCAGCAATAAGTGGTTCAAGTATATTCGGAGACACACAAGACGATACACACCAATTTACAGGTTCAGTATTTGTAACTGGTTCAACATTTAACATTGACTCACTTGGTAGTGTGAGTTCAAGTAATAGTGGTTCTTTCTTAAATGTAAAAGCAGCCAATAATGTAAACGCAACAAACATATACGGAACATTATCAACAGCGACTCAAGGAACAATAGACCACGACTCATTAGCTAATTTTGTGGCAGATGAACACGTTGCTCACGGAGGCGTAAGTGTTATAGCAGGAGATGGTTTAACGGGTGGTGGTACAATCGCCTCTAATAGAACTATAAATGTAGTGGGTGGAGACGGAATTACTGCAAATGCAAACGATGTAGCAATTACAGCAGCCCAAACAACAATTACTTCAATATTTGCAGAAGATTTAAAAATTGGTGAAGATGACCAAACAAAAATAGATTTTGAAACTGCAAACCAGATTAACTTTTATGGAGATAATGTAAAATTATTAGAATTATCAAACGCTAATACTGGAGATGCGGTTTTCAATGTTGCAACAGCTGATAAAAACTTCACAATCACAGGAACAGATGGTTCAACGGCCATTACCGCTCTTGATATTGATATGGCAGCAGCTGGTAACGCACAATTCTCAGGAAATATATCAGGTTCACAAATAGAAGCAAGTGGTGATGTTATCGCATTTGGTTCATCAGATAGAAGACTTAAAGACAACATTACACCTATTGAAAATCCATTAGAAAAGATGGATAAAATCGGTGGTTACACATTTGATTGGAATGAAAAACAAGACGCATATAAAGGACACGATGTTGGTGTTATTGCACAAGAAATTGAAGAGATTTTACCAGAATTGGTAACAACAAGGGGAACTGGATATAAAGCAGTTAAATATGAAAAAATTGTTCCATTGTTGATAGAAAGTATTAAAGAATTACAGAAAAAAGTTCAAAAAATAGAAGAGAATTGTGATTGTTTGAACAAATAGTATTATATTTATATATAAGTAAAATAAAGGAGTTATAATGGCAAAAAAATCAACAGAAATCAAATTCACAGAAGACGAATTAAGTTCATTACAAGAACTAAGAACAAATTACTCTAACATTGAGTTATCATTGGGTAAATTGGAAGTTGCTCGTATCAACCAAGAACAACAACTTGAAAGATTGTCTAATGAAAAATTGAGGTTAGAAACTCAGTATTCAGAAGTTCAAAATCAAGAGATTACATTAGTTCAAGAATTGAATGAAAAGTATGGGGCAGGAAATCTTGACCCAGAAACAGGTGTCTTTACACCAGTAAAATAATTGGTCTTGTAGATGAATTTTGAGAATTTACTTTGATACTTATTCATAGTAAATAATTTTAATCTTTAGGGAGAAAAAAAATGGCAGAAAGAATAGTAAGTCCTGGAGTCTTTACCAGGGAAAAAGATTTATCTTTCTTACCACAAGGTATTACTGAAATTGGAGCAGCATTAATTGGACCAACACAAGAAGGTCCAGCGTTCATTCCAACAATTGTCAGAAATATGGGTGAGTTTGAAGAAATCTTCGGTAAAGAATCACAAGACTTTTATGTTCCATTCACAGCGAAGCAATATCTTCAAAGTGCTGGAACAGTAACAATAGTTCGTGTATTAGGATTGGGTGGTTATTCATCTGATTTCATAGCACTTGGTTTAAGTGGTTCAGCAGGTCACTTTATCGCAGCAGTATTAAAACCTTCAAAAGGTAATGCAGGTGAAGGTCCTAACACATCAACATCAGGTTTCTTAAGTGGTCCAGCAAGTGCTTCATTAGCAGCAGCACCAGACTGGGCAGAAGCATCATTAACAATAGCACAAAGTTCAAATGCTTCAACCGCATATACAATTTCATTTGATACAGGTTCAGCTAACCATATCGGAAATGTATTTAGTGATAACCCACAAGAAACAAAACAAAAAGTATACTTAGCAGTTGACAATAAAGGATTATATTCAAATAGTGGATATGATGCTAATGTCAGTATGAGTATAACGAGTGGTAGTGATTCATTTTTAGCAGACTACTCAGCAGCAGTAACACCAACAATACAATCTCAATTAGTTGGTGGAGCAAGAACAGATTTATTTAGTGTAAAAACAAGAGCAGATGGAAATTTAACGAACGCAAAATTTAAACTTGGTATTCGTGACATTAAACCAGCATCAGATGTACCGGGTTCAGACTTCGGAACATTTACATTAGATGTTCAAGTTAACAATCCAGGTCAAAATGATGACGGAACAATCTTAGAATCATTTCAAAATCTAAATTTTGATGAAGATTCACCAAACTATCTACCAAGAAAAGTAGGTGATAGATTTGTAACAATAGACTCACAAGGTAAATTGACAAATCACGGAGATTATCCAAATCAATCTAAATTCATTAGAATAACTGGAACAGATACTTCAACAACAGCATTAGAAGCATCATCATTGAAAGACCTTGCAAATGTATCAAGTGAGTTACTTCCAATGGGATTCGGTAAATTAACAACACCAACCTTAGCAACATTAGAGTTGGCAGGACCAAATACCCTTACTGAAAATACAGCAGACGCACCAGTAGCATCATTTGTTTCAAGTCAGTTAAATTCAAGAGCATCATTTGATTCAAATGTTTATTATGGATTTGATTTCGCAAATGAAACAAATAAACAATATTTGACAAAACCAGCAGTCGGAGCAGGAGTTGGAAATAATGTAACTATGAGTTTGGAAGACCAAGATGGACACGCAGACGCGACTACATTAGGTTCAACATTCTCTGACGCAAGTGAAAAGATTACATTAGCACTTTCACATATTAAACAAAGAAAGTTCGTAGTTCCTTTCCAAGGTGGATTTGATGGATTTAATCCAGCAGCACCTAAGAAAACCGGAACAGATATTGTAGCAGCAAACTCACAAGGGTTTGATATGACTAATTCACTATCAAGTGGTTCAGTAGCATTCAAACGAGCAATCAATGCAATCTCAAATCCAGATGAATTTGATATCAATATGTTAGCACTTCCAGGTGTAATTCACGAATTACACTCAGTTGTAACAAATCACGCAATTGATAAAGTTGAAGATAGAGCGGATGCGTTCTTTATATTGGACGGGTCATCATATGGTCGTTCAATTGATAACGCAATCAATGATGTTAAATCATTAGATTCAAACTATGTTGGAACATATTATCCTTGGGTGAAAATCTTAGATGGTGTTAAAAACAAACCAACTTGGGTTCCACCTTCAGTAGTTCTACCAGGTGTATTTTCACAAAATGACGCAATAGGTCAAGAGTGGTTCGCACCGGCAGGTCTAAATCGTGGTGGATTGACAGAAGTATTAGAAGCACAAACAAGACTAACCAACTTGGAAAGAGATGATTTATACGAAAATCGTATTAATCCAATCGCAACTTTCCCAGGTCAAGGTGTAGTAGTGTTCGGACAAAAAACACTTCAATCTAAACCAAGTGCATTAGACAGAATCAATGTAAGAAGATTGTTGATTAACTTGAGAAAGTTCATCGCATCAACTTCAAGATTCTTAGTATTTGAACAAAACACAAGTTCAACAAGAAACAGATTCCTAAATATAGTGAATCCATACTTAGAACAAGTTCAAGCAAATTCAGGTCTAACTGCTTTCAGAGTAGTAATGGACGATTCAAACAACACACCAGATGTTGTTGATAGAAACCAGTTAGTAGGACAGATATTTATCCAACCTACAAGAACTGCTGAATTTATCGTATTGGACTTTGTAGTTCAACCAACAGGAGCAGCATTCCCAGAATAATAGGTGAAAGAAACTATTTTATATCAAAAATGTAGAAAAACCCCCAAGAAATTGGGGGTTTTTTGTTATGATAATCAGGAAGAAAAAATTTGAGAGTTTAACCACCTAACTCACAAGGGTTGTTTCTAAATCGTGAAACTCTACATAACCCACTCGGTTC
>Ga0208792_1000377_pt1 | contig 17582 bp, 18 predicted proteins | sample 14_taG_FD_184087 | JGI IMG/M metagenome (GOLD analysis project Ga0208792, IMG submission 184087) | Marine viral communities from the Subarctic Pacific Ocean - 14_ETSP_OMZ_AT15311 metaG (SPAdes) (version 2) | ecosystem: Environmental > Aquatic > Marine > Oceanic | place: Pacific Ocean | collected...
GGCAAAAGCTGGTTGGGTAAATGGAGAGAATGCGGAATATTCCCCGTCTTCGTACTTATATCTATAAGCAAATCTAGGGAACTTAAATTCAAATAATTTTTCTGAAGTATCAAACTTATCTATCGCAAATTTTAATGATGTATTAGGAGGGGTGGTATTTGGTGGAATTCCGTCTATAGCCTCCACCCGTATCTCCACAGCAGCTGAATTAGGGCTATTTAAATGTGTTACTTTAATTTCTGATATCGATCCTAAAAATAGCGAAGTTGGAGCATTTTGAGTATCTGAGTAACCAAATCTAGATTCGAAAACAATCGTATTTTCCCGACGATTTGATGCCGTAGCGTTTGCCATATCAAACTCAGCACTGTATGTTCCCGTACCATTAGATGAGGCACCGAAAATATTAGGGGTTACTGCTAAAGAAGTAGAGCTCAACACCTCGCCATCTTCGTCCCAAATTGCTATATAAATATCTCCTTCTAAAGGAACTTGTGGATCTATTTTTTGAATTTTAAAATCCACCCTATACTTACCGTTTCTACTAATTTTTTTAGTTAAAGCGGATGAAGACGGGTTTGTGTCATCGAATTTTAATTCTATTTTCTCATTCCCATTACCACTGAGAAGTGAATTAGGTGCAAAAGTTGGACTGTGTGACGCTGCTAAACTAGCTATTCTCGTGGATTCATCTTGATAACTTGTAGAACCTGCAACTAATGAAACTTGCGTTAAATCCCAAGGATTGTATTCGAAACGCTTTCTTGCAGAAGAATATGTCCAAGTTCCATTATTTAGTGAGAAACTAACATTAGTATTATCTAAAGTACTTTCTTGTATTTCAGGCTCAAACACATTTGAGAAATTGTTATCTTCCCAATCTGTAATTTTACCCCTTATAGTATAGTTTGTAATTGGAACAGAGGGAGCGTTAGTGCCATCAAATTCTTTAATTGTCACCGACATCCATTTTCTCCAATCTAAATCAAATGATTTATTACCCTCTATATCTTCAATTATTTGGGTTTTAAATATATCCCCAACTTTTAAAAAACTAAAATCGTGCTCATCACCTATAGAGGTAGATATTATCGAACTTGGCGTATTGCTATTGTTCATGCTATCACTAATCTGCATAACACCCGTGTAGTTTTTAAGAGGATCTCTTATGGTTTCGTATTCTAAAAGTGGAGGGTATTTTGGATATTTTTTTATAACCGTTATGTGGGATTCGTTTAAATTTACAGTTGTTAGCACTCCTCTTACAACAAGCTTTGTGGGTGCATCTCCTTTGTTGTTAAGATTACCAGCTTTACATCTTTGTATATTTATTTTTTTAGGCTCAGAATTATTGTCTGTCCAAAACAACATACCATCAATTATATTAACACCTGTTATTATGTTGTTTACGTCAAAATTTAAACATATAGGCAGACTAGAGTTTGTTTTATGCATGTCGGCAACCACAACAAAAGCTTCTTTTGTTTTAGTATTGTATTCAACAATCATATCCTTATTAGCTCCAGTTAGGAATATATATAATACGTCATTTTTTTCGTCTGGTACACTACCTACACATACGCAGTCGGTAGGTAAAATTATATCATCACCATTACCTTTTAAAGTAATCTCACTGTTACCTAATATATTTTGAATAGTACCAACATCAGAACCCTCTGAAGTCGAAACCTGTACATTCATCGCGTCCCTATACTCTCCATTTGGAACAAGTCTCTCGTCGAGATCCTTATTCATTCTACCTTTAGTAAAATTATGCTTAATCTCTGGCATGTACTAGTGTTTTATTTGTTTAGATTTACCTCTAAGTATTTTTGTTAACTCTTCCAACTTAATGTTAGATAATCTTAATTTAGCTTTTCGCGTTTCAGCAAACTTTTCTTTTTTAAACCTTGGGGCTAATTGTTGGTGTAGTTGCGAGGATGATGTAGATAAAATAGCATAAGCTATATGTTTGTACATAGCTTCTTCAGCAAATTTATGAACTTGCATTTCGTTATCAGTTCCCAAACTATCACTTATATAATCTAATATCACAGTTTTTCCCGAAATATTAGAACTAAAATGAATCTTTCCAGAGATATTGTCTATATAAAAAGAACCATTAGCTTGAGCGTGTTGAGGATCAAGACCATATCTTTCACCACCTAAAGGCCAATATTCATCATCTTGATAATCATCTTGGTTTTCAGACGGTGTAGCTGACTTGTAATTTGACCAAGTGGTAGATGTTTCGCTATTACCATCTCTAACTATAGAAATATTATCTATAGTAACACTATCACCACCACTACCAGTGTTATCGTTTCTAAAAGCCACCACTTGAGGATCCCAAGTATTATTAGGAAAATAAGTATTAGATGCTGACATGTCAATTGTTTGCGTGTATGTACCATTAGCAGTAACAGCTGTGCCTACAAATAGTGCTCCGTTTTCATCAGTAATATGCCATTGATAACTACCAGCCACATAATTGCTTAATGTAAAAGTTAATGTATATGTTTCTCCACTGTATATAGGTACACCTACCTGTCTTATAGCATTATAAACCACACCAGTACTCCCATTAGGAATCCCAGCGCTTGTTTCTCCACCGTTAAAAAGTGTTAATTTATTATTATCCCAAACCCAACCGTTAGAGTTAGCCAATTCTGGCTCTTCTAAAACAACGCTTATAGCACTTCCATCCTTCGCACTAACATTTGCTTCCCAACTACCTATACCACCTTGTAACGTTTCTCCACTTAACAAATTACCAGATGGTATTAAGTTACCATTTAAATCAAATAAGAAATCTCCATCTGTTTCTTGTTGAGGTTTAGTAGGGTTTGAAGTTTTACTTGTAGGATACAATAAGTGTTTTATTCCAGCTGAATCCACCCAACTTATTTTTGTGTAATTTACATAGTCTTGTGGAAGTATCATTTGCAGTGTTGCTGGCACTGTTATTTCCTGTGCTTTTATAGATTTAAAAGTATCGAATGATAATTCTTGCATCGCTCTTTGAGCGTGAAAAGCTATGTCAGCTCTTTTTATTTTGGGTATTACTTTGTTTTCTCCAACATAAGCGATTTGGAATTGAGTTATAATATCATCTAAAGATGTGAATTGATAGTTGCCATAATCATTTCCTTGATAATACTGTCCTTCTGATGTGCTATCTAATAATCCCATTTATTTATTGTTTTTCTTGTTGAACTTGTGCGGCCTGAAGTCCAGCCGCAACCTGTGTTAATTGTGGTTTTTCTATAGCAACACCGGCTAGCGCTAGTATTCTATATACTAATTCTGTCTCTTCTGACGCGTGTAGTTCAAAATTAACAGTTTGACTTGAATTATATAAAGGTTTATTGTTTACAACAATATAGGCCCAATTAGGTTTTTTAGGTGGTCTAATATAACTAATTAATACAGCACCATCAACACTTGGATCGTAAGGGTCTGATATTTGTGGTTTTGGATATATTCTTATAGATATACCTTTTCCAGTATGTGTTCTTTTCCAATAAACAGGTCTTTTTTCAGTATGTTTTGCTAAAGGACTAGATCCATATAAAAAAAACTCATCACCCACTTGTGTTTCTTCTGCAACATAAAGAGGTTGACCAGCTTTACGACGAAGTCTAACCGATATTAGTTTATACATGCTTTCGTTACTAGAATCTTGTACTAAACTACCCGTATTATCTTCAATAAATACGTCTCCATCAATATTAGTCTCATCAGACATATTTTGATCGAATCTTTTAAAGTGACCTATTTTGTTTTCTATATTAGTAACGGTATCTGAATAAGATATATCGTTACCTGGTAATCTTTGAAATTGATCTAAGTCATAAAAATATTGTTCGAAGATTTCTTTTTGAGCATGGTCAGCAAATAAGTTGAATTCTTGAGGAGTAATATATCCTCTTTGCTCTTTATTAGCCAATGCTAATACTTTTTGATATACTGTGTCTACGCTTACTGCCATAATTTTTTTTTAATTTATAATAAAGTAACCACCCCGAAGAGTGGTTACTCTACTAAGGTTGATTACGAATTGAATCGCTTTTCTATATTGGAGTATATCTCCATTCCTTCATCAGTTTTAAACCAAGCAGCTAAAGCTGAATAAGGGTGTTCGTCAAACGGAACATTCATTAGTTTTCTATCATTAGAACCCCATGAAAAAGTTCTTTGATCAGAAGATAGTTTTAATATCCCCATTTCAGTTGCTCTAATACCAAAGTTTCTTAAAACAACGTTGTCATCATTTACTAGTTCTAAGAACAACGCTGGGTTTCTCTTAGCATATAATAGTAAATCTCTTTTAAGTTCTTTAGAGCTCATCTCTGATACTTTAGAACCAATCTCCACGCGCATAACTGCTTCAGCCATATCTATATCCATAGATTGCGCGGCATTTAATGCTTCAATTTCCAATTCTATAGTCTCAACCTGGTTAGAAGCTATAGCTTGAGGTTTGTGTTCATAATAAAGCGATTCTCTATGTGGATGATATAAAGATAGCAGTTTTTGTAAAACTGTTTTTTCTTTTGGAACAAACAAGCCACCATTTCTAAATATAATATGTTCTAATCTTTGTTCTCCTTGCATTTCGTCTACAAATACCGTTCTTTGGTTTTGACAATATTTAAGCTCTCTTTCATAGCCCTTTTCTTCATCAAAATAATAAATATTTGCAGATTTTATCATTCTTGATAGAGGTTTTTTTCTACCTTTTAAATAATAAACTCTATCTTTTATTTCCCAAGTATTTTTTTTTGGCTCTGGTTTTTCCATAACCGGTGTTTCAACTTTTGGTTGTTCTACAACCTGTGGAGTTGCTTCCACTTCTGTTTTTTGTTTTTTTGCCATAATATAATATATAATAAAATTAATAAAAATAAAAGAGAGGGCAGAGAGCGTTTACATGCATGCCGCCCTCTCCTTTAAAATAATCGTGCTTAGTTCATTAACATGAAGTTATTTGCACCTTGTGTAATTAAACATCTTTCAGATAACATGTGAACTTGCATTGCATCTAAAGCAGATGTAGCGGCTCCAACAGAACCAGTAACCCAAGTTTTCATTTTTCTGTCATCAGTTTGTGAAGCTCTATAACGAACATGTAAGAAAGGACGTTTCATGTTTTTTCCTAATTGTTGGTCATAAACACTAGAAGTACCAGCTGGAACAATAACTCCTCTAATCGCATTCGCAGCGTTAGCAGCGTTAATACCACCTCTAGTAGCTAAATCATTTAAGTATCTAAAGTCAGATTTGTAGAAATCGTAAGATCCACGTCTGAAACCAGAGAAACCTAAGTTTAATGCCATATCTTCAGAGTTGTTGAATACTCCGTAAGAAGTACCACCAGCACCGTAAGAATTCATAGAAGCTAACATGTCATCCATTGCTAAACTAGTAGCTCTATTTACGAACATCATGTTTTCTTCAATAGCACCTTGCTTGTCAAACTCTGCTAATATAGCATCGAACTCAGCTAAATCAGTAGCAGCGTTAACACCAGTAACACCAGAAGTTGAATTACCTCTAGACTCGACAGCCGCAAATAAACCTTCAGTACCAAATTTATCACCATCAGCAGTTAAGAAACTATCTACCAAAAGTTCAACACCTGAATCTGTATCGTTATTTGTTTCGCCTTCTAACATTGCCATTTCAACATAATCAGTAAAACGAGCTCTTGTATCAGCTTCAGCTTTTAAATACCATAAGTATCCAGAAGCACCACCCTCAGAAGTAACTTCAACCCAACCAATTCTAGACGCATCAGAACCTGATATTTCGTAGTAATCTTTTAAGATAATTGGTTTGTTAGAGAATGATTTGAAAGTTGGCTCGTTAGCACCTCTTTGATCAGTTGCAGCAGCAGCCGCAGAATTATAAGAAGTACCTTTAGCAAATTCAGAACCATAAACCATAATAGTCGTGTCTTTGGTTCCACTTTCAGTAGACATACCAGCAGCCGCAAGAGTAATGTAGTTGTAAGGAGATACCGTGATTCTAGCACTTACCACTTCTATAACTAAACATTTTACTACAGCTTCAGAGTTAGCTACAAGCACAGTATCGTTAACTCTAATACCGTGGTTAGCAGCTGTAAATCCAGAAGTTTCATCAATATCGTGCGTGATATCAATGTCACCACCTCCAGTCGCATCCACGTCGTGAATATGACCTTTAAATGATAGATGTAATCTACCTTGTTCAGACCATACTACTTGATCAGCAGTCATAGCCTCTTCCGCACCAACTTGAGATAAAAAACCTGAAATTGTTCTGTTTCCAAAAACCTCAGCTTCTTTTTCCATTAAGTCCGGTACATATTGTTGCGCCCATCCTTGTCCAGATGTAGACGCTAAATCTAAATAGTTGTCAGCTAACGTATACTTCATCGCTGAAGGCACGCTATTTAACAAATTTCCATTAGTAATTGCCATTTTTTATTGTTTTAAATTGTTATTTTTGATTTTTAATTTTAAACTTAAAATCAGAAGAATTATCACCTAACACTTTAAACTTTAAACCACCTGCTTCAATTTTTCCATGACTTTGTCTTGGATTCATATTCACGTTTTTGGCTTTAGCAACGCTATCTTTCATAGCATCAGCTTTTCCTTGTTCATAAAAGTGTCTTGCAACAGCATCCGCATTCATTGCTGTGTACAGAGATTTATGATAACCTTTAGCGTCTTTTAAAGCAGAGTTCTTATCCAAAAACTTTTTGGTGAAATTGCTTATATCGCTTTGAGTATTTTTAACCTCTTCAGCATTGTTTACATTAAACCTGTATTTTTTATCACCGACGTTATATTCAAAACCTTTGAATTTGTCGTTGAAAACATTATTTGTTTTCTGTGTAAAAATGTCAGAGTTTGTTTTAACTGTTTTTTGATTTGCTTCTGACTCCTTGTTGTATCTATTAAAGAAATCAATTGCTTTCTGTTGCTCACCCGTAAGTTTGCTTCCAGCTTTAATTTCTTCATAGTATTTGGACTTTTGCCCGTCCAAGTGGGCTTTAGCGCTGGCAACTTGCTCTTTTAGCGCTAGTTTCTTTCTTCGTATCTCTATTTCTTCGTCCATATCTTCGTCATAAGAGAACGTGTCTTCCATAAGGAAGTTAATTTCTTCTGTGTTTAAGTGAGGTTTTGTTTGTTTATAATATTCGTATAATAAAGCTTGATCATCTAACTTTGAATAATCTTGATTAAGTTTAACATAGTCACTTAAATCTCCACCAGTTTCTTCCATAAAATCCATTAACTTTTGAATGTTTTCTGGAACTGGTTTACCTGTTTCTTGAGCTTCTACTATAGCTTCAGCAACTTGCTCTTCTAGTTCTTCAGCCTCTTCTGTTATCTCTTCTAAAGCAGGTGTTTCATTATTTTCTTCTGTAGATTGTTCAACAACCTCTTCTTTATCAGTCGTTTCTTCAGTAACCTCTTCTTGAACTTCCTCGGTTTTTGTATCATTAACTGGCTGTTCATCTTCTATTTTTTCTTTAGGTGGGTTACTTAAATCTACTTTTATTACGCTATCGTCTCCAGCGCTTTCAAATTTACTTTCATCAATTTGAGGTGTTTCCTCAGTTTGATCTTGTGTAGTTTCTTCAACTACGTTTTCTACGTTTTCTTCCATAATATAATATAATAATAATTAATAATTTCTAACTAGGGTCAAATGCTCCTAAATCAAATCCCCCGCTTAGTATATCATTACCTGCGGACTCAAAGTTTTTAGGTGGTTTACCACTATTTCTTTGCTCAATCATTTCTGATTGTTGTGTTGCTTGTATTTTTGTTCTTTCGTCTTTACGATCTTCTTTTTGTTTTTCTCTATCCTTCATTCCATCAACTTCAATTCCTTTAAGTTGCATATTGTACTGGAATTCTAATTCCATTAATTCTTTTTTGTGCATGACTTCTTGTTGCATTTTCTGTGATTCGAGTTGAGCTTTCATTTGCTCTAACTGTGTTTGAGTTTGCATTAAAGCTTGGTTTTTTTGTATCTCGGTCTGAGCAGCCGCTTGAGCCGCTTGAGTATTAGATTGAGTTTGAGCTTGGATGTTTTCCATTTGTAACTGTCTATCTCTCTCTTGTTTCTTTTTTCTTCTAATTTTTAAAACTTGATTTGCTAACTTTATATTTTTTATCTCTCTAAGATCAATAGCGTCTTCAAGCTCAATGTTTTGTTGTTGTAATGCCATTTGAATATTATTTTCAAGCATACTTTTCTCTTCTTCATCTGGTTGTAATTCTATAAATATACCAAAATCGTAAAGATGTAAATCTTTCATCTCTTCTAAAGTAGCAACATTATGAACACCTATAGCTTGAATAAAAGCATCTTTAGTTGGGGAGTATTCTATAATATCAGATATTCTCAACGACAAACACTCTGCAATTTCAGCAGTTAAGAATAGTCCAGCTTGTAATATATGTCTAGTAGCTACATTAGAGTTAGCTGCTGCTAATTTTTGAACTCCAACTAAAGCGTTTTTATCTGGCATAGTGCCATCTCTAGCTTCATTTAAACCAGTGCAATCTCTTATCATCTGCAGATAATAATTATAATTACCTATAAGAGCTTGTATTTTGTTTCCACCAGATCCTGATGTGATTTCCTGAATAGGTACTTTACCAGGATTCATATCGCCTTCTGAAGTGAAACTTCGCCCAATTACAGATCCAGTTTGGAAGAACATATTTAAAGCTTCTTGTGGATTATAGTTTGTTCCATTACCAAGATCTATTTCAGCAAGACCATCAGCGTCTAAATAAACACCGTCTGGAACCATACGTGACATTACTTGTTGTAACTTTAAATGTGTTAATTGGATCATATCAGCAAAACCAGTTATACGTTTTACTAATGAATCTATTTTTCCATTATACATTCTAGGCGCTACTATTGAATAATTCATTTTTACTTTAGTAAAATCACTTTTAGGACGCATCATATTAGCAGCCATCTCCCACTTAAGTAATTTGTCAGAGCCTAAAATCATAGCACCATCATAAAGACATTCTATAGATCTTAACATTCTACTGTAACCACCTTCCTTGTCTTTTGGAGGGTTAAAAGTATCGTCTTTTGGTATAATTTTTTCAGCACCAGTACCAGTTTCTTTTACTTTATAAACTTCATTCATATAAGTTTTATAATTAAAGTATAAAACTTGAATAGTATTATTATCTTCTTTATCCGCAGAATATCTACTATTATAATTAGATCTATTATTAGATTTGTTTTTCATTATATCCTCAAGATCGCTTTCTGTCAAATGAGGGAATTGTTTAGCTAATTCGTTCACTGGAATAGACTTCACTTCTCCAACGTAGTATATATCATCAAAATAAGGAGAGTCTGTGTATGAATAAACTAAATTAGCAGGATCTACGTAATCTATAGTAACACCTTCAGATGTGTTAAAACAAGTTTTTACGGCGCCTATACCTAAAACAGTTAAATCATAATAAAACCGTTTTTTTGTTAACTCATATTTATTACCTTCAAACAACACGTTTAAAGCTTGTTCTTCTGACAATTCCACAGCTTGTTTGTAATCTAGCTGCATATGGAGTTGTAGCTCTTCTTTTGTTTCTGGTAACTCTACGTTATTAGTTTGTGATATATCAAATCCAGTAGTTTCTAAAGCCTGTGCGTTAAGCTCTTTCATTTGTATATCTCTTAACATCGACTCCATATACTTAGTTCTTTCTTTAACACCGTTAGGGTCTTGAGAAAACGCTTTTATATCATAAGTTCTTTCAGCTATACCATTTACCACTATATCTACAAACTTAGAGATAATTGGAACCGGTTTCCAATCTAAATTAAGATAGGACAAATCACCATTTATAGATAACTCATCCTTATATTTTTGTATAGATTGCTCGCCTCTAGCGTACAACCTTAAGCTGTGAAAATTATTGTAGTTAGATCTATATCTATTAAGACTTTTATCATTATTAAACCACTCTTGCTCTATAGCTTTACCAACTTTCAAACCATAATCAAAGCTAAGCTTTTCAGCGTCGCTTACGGTTTGACTTGGGAAATAACTTTTTATGCCAGACTCTGCCATATATTTATTTTATTATTTGTGAATTAGTTCCAGTATTACTATACTTAGAAATATTTATGTTTAATTTAGGTTTTTCAACCTTTGCGTTTGGAGCATACAAATGTCTATTGTTTGCCATTATTGCTAAACCAGAACTTATCGACGCATCAAACTTTGTTCTTTTATTTATATCAAATCTTGCCCAATCATTTAATAGTTCGTTAAAATATAAATCTCCAAACGTTCCATCTTGCTTCATTCCAACATGATCTTGAATATACATTTCGATCGCTGCTGCGTGAGCTTGTTTTATATCTTCACTGGAGTTAGGAATTCCTCCAACTTCTTTTTCTGCTACAGATAATTTATTCCAAACTTTATCTGGTCGATTCATACTGAATCCTCTATAACCTCTACGTCTTAAATAATACAATAATCGAGGTTTGTTATTTTCCGCTAATATTGGCATTCCATAAAACACTAATGCCATTAAAACGTCTTCAAAAAATATTTCAGCCGTAGGTGGTCTTGATAAGTATTCTAAAAAGAAGCTATTCGCAGGAGCGTCCTCCATACTAAACCTGGTTAAGCCGTGTAATGCTCCTTTAGATCCTTGCCCATCTACGGTTCCTGATATATCATAGGAGTCACAACCAAATGCTCCCATGTGTTCATTACCAGGATACTTTACTCCATTTTTCAGTACCACTCTATTTTGTAATCCAGACTTAGGTACCCAGCTAACTTTAAATCTACCTTTTGGATCTGGGTAAAATATAACTTGAGAATCTTTAACTCCATTCACCCATTGAAAATTACCTTTTGTAACTCCTAGAGTCCTTGACATCTCTTCGTTGTAGTCTATCTGCTCGTATAACTTTACTAAGTTAAATATACTATTTTTCGTTTCATCTCTAAACGCATGTTCTTCAGTTCTTGGGAACTGTCTATAGAATTCGTTTAAAGCATCTTGATCATCTTTTAAACCGTCAGCCTCATTCTGCCAATTGTCTACAACACCAACATCTATTAATTCGCCGTCTGGGGCGAACACATCGATATCAGGTGTATCAAATACTGGAACTCCATACTCGTCAATAAATCCTTCGTAGTTCCATTCCATTGGGATAAACAAAGAGTATAAACCAGACTTTGTCTGACCGTTTCTATTTCTTTTAGTGACATCGGATGATCTGTATAATTTTTTGAAGTTTTCTCCACCTTTATCTAATGCGTTTGAGGTTGATCCCATCATACATTTACCAATAATTCTACTACCTAATCGTAAACATGTTTTTGTAACCCTCCAGTTATTTAATATATTATCAGGTCTTTCCCACTTACCACTTTCATCATGTACTAATAAAGCTAATTTCTCACCATCATAACTATTATCACCAGTATTCTTCCAATCAATAGTTGTATCTAATCCTTGTAAATCTTCTAGCTTTTCTTTAGATGTTATTTTCTTTCTAGTAAACTTACTAGCTGGTACTCTATACGCTAATTCTGTTTTTGGTCGATCCATACCATCTTGAATCGGTTTAAAAAAGAAAGGATAATTTATACTAATCGGTACAACTTTATCAGTAAACATTTTCTTAGCATCTGCACCTGTTTTAGAAAGGATCCCATATCTACTATCACTTGCAAGAGTGGCTAAGTTAACTGTTTCTGCAGATGACATGAAAGAAAAGCCTGATCTTCTGTTCTTTAAGTAACACATACCGTAACATCTTTTATCTGCTTTACAAGCTTCCCAAAATATAAAGAACAATCTATTTGCTTCTCTAAAGTCTGGAGCACCAACATCAATCTTACTCCATTGAAGGTACATATAGTGTGTTCCTACTATATAAGTTGATTTACCATTATTATTAAACCAAAACCCTTCTTCTCTTCTTTTAAACTCTTCATCTATATAATCGTGCCACTGATCTTTTTGTTCATCTGGATAATTTCTCCAATCAAATATATTTTTTAATCTAGCAAGTTCTTTAGGATACTCTTGTTTTACCCATTTCTTTTTGGGGTGCATGTACACTCCTTTTGGTTCCAACGGCAAGCCAATTCGCAAACCTTGGATTTCATAGATTTCTCCAATTTTCCCAGTTTTTGATATAACAACGATATCATGTTCTTTATTGTATCCATATTTCCATTTTTTGCCTTTATTAAGACGACTAATAGTAGTCTTTTTTATAGGTTCGATTATTTTAACTAAACTTTGCTCGTACATTATTTAGATCTACCTTCTGCGAATCCTTTAAAGACTTTTTCCTTTCTCTCTTCAGGTGCTTTGCCCTCGAGTAAGTTTTCTTCTTCTTGGATTCTATTAAGTATTTCGAATGCGTCAAATATAGCTAGTTTTTTAGTAGCTGCTGCATTCTTCAATCTATCAGCTGATATGTCGTCGTCTGAATCTACAATAGGTTCCTTAGCGACTTTAATCAGTTCTTCAACTGCTCTCTGCCCAGCTTGGATTATATTCTTCTTCGTCTCCTTGATATTCATATTTGATAGTTATAAAATTAGATAAAACTCGATATAGTCGTTCACCATCAATGATAAACTCATATTCACTACTTGGTCTAAAACCAATTAGATCGTCAACCTCTACGGTACCGTCTGAATATTTAACAATACCAATTAAAGGTCTTTCAGCATCAATATTAAATTGATCTTTAGCTTTTAAAGGTTTTACAAAACAATAACCTTCCGGGACTTTCCACTCCCCATTACTTTTATATAAAAAGATTTGATCTTGAGTTATAAAGTAAGTAGATTCATCAAAATAACTTCTACTATTTTTCTCTATACCTTTTACATTGTGCCATCTTCTAAATATATTATGATGAACAATAATTTCATCTCCTGCTTTAATATCTGTATTACCAACAATTGGAGTAGATATAACGGTTGCTTTTCTGTTTACATATTGGTGATTGTAAATTTCAGTATTAAGTATTAACTCTGAATCCCCAACTTTTTTTGTATTGTTATATCTTTCTCCTATTGGTTTTACAACAAAGTTGTAAACGCTTTTCATTAGTATTCTAGATTATATTCTACAGATACAGCCATGTTTTTGTTAAAGTCTTTCCACGGTAAAACATCTTTATTCTTCCTGATATAAACAGAGAACTTATCTTCTTCTTCTATTATATCACAAATTTTATGACCACCATACACCTCTTGTCCAACAGCGTAGTGCATTGCATCGTTCTTATAGTCTTTGCCTATACTAATCTTTCTTATCAGCTTCGCCATTTTCTTCTGGATAATTTATAGCACCCGTTTGAATATCCACATCATAAGTTCCATATTCTTTTTGAAACTCGTCTTGCAATAAAACAAGAGATTCTCTTAATGCTGCGACACTGTGCATTAACTCGTGTTTTTTAACCTCTATAGATCCAATTTCTAATTGAGCTCTATTTATCCCGTTTACTGTTTTTTGAACATTTTTTAATTGTTCGTCATTAATTTTTTGTGGTCTAAGGTCTTTCACCTTAGGTGTTTTTCTTTTTGCCATTTTATTTAATTTAAGTTAATTGTTGTTTATTTTTGTCTTAAGGTGTATCTGAATCAAAAGCAGTACCGTTTACTAGTGTTGCGGTGTTTCCATTTGATGAACTATCTGCTACAGATGTTCCTGAACCTTCTTCCATTCTCCAATATCCTACTAAACCACTTGTACTAGCTAAATCAGTTGGTGCTCCACTATTATATACATCAGAAATATCACTTGCTGATAATGCTGAACTAAATACTGAAAATTCATCTATATTACCAGTCAAATATCCACCGGCCCAATGAGAATACCTACCAATAGTAAAAATACTTGGAGTACCAGACCAAGTTGAAAGCTCATTTCTTGTTACTTCAGCACTCCCATCTTTATATGAAATTAATTCATCTTCTGCTTCACTCCAAGTTATTGCAAGATGATGCCAATTCCCATCATTTCCGCTATTATCTTGAAATGTAGTAAATGAAGTATTAGAACCACCAGCTCTTCGTACTATACTTATAACATCCGACCCGTAGTATGCGTGAAGATAGTTGTTAGCATCCACTTTTATTTCAAAAAAGAAACCATCAAGTGAAGAACTTTTAAACCAAAACGAGACAGTGCCTGTACTTCCACTAATTACACCTGCAGCATCAGCAGCTTCGGCGTAATCATTTGTACCATCAAAAGATAATGACTTTGCATTCGCAAACGAACCACCACCTGATGTTGCGGTTCTTTTTTTAGCTATTCCTAAACTATTTCGTAATCCTAACATTAGTCTCCTAAATATCCAATTATCATTTTAGCTGTTGTAGCGTGTACTTCGGTCCACCTACCAAATATAATTGTTCCAGCCGGAATAGTATTGCTATTATCTACAACCAAACCACCAGCACCGGACACAGCTGTCGGATCACTACCATGCGCTATATCATGAGCGGTTTGAGCGTTTCCACTAGCATCTTCTGTAGATATAAACTCTAAGCCGTTTGCTGAATCTTGTTCTGCAATTAATCCGCCATGAGCTTCTAAAGCTGTTTCTTCTAAAAAATGTATTGCTACAAAAACCTTACCTGTTGGTGCTTTCATAGGGTTAGCGCTATCATTAAATATTGAACCCATTTGCCCAAATTGATACGCTACCTCTGTTGAATTTATTCCCATAATTTATTTTTTTACTTTTTCTAGTGATCTACCGCCAAAATAGGCGCCGATCACTGTTATTAATACTAATTGAAGTAAATCAACCCATGATGATTTAACTTCAAAATTTAACGCACCTGCATCTATAAATATTAACAGCATGGTGCATACTATTAAAAATACCAGAGTTAATGGTCTTACGTTCTTACTTAACCATGAATCTGATTTTAAATCTGCTTCCCAACGAGATGTAATGTTCTTTTCCATTTCAACCTCATAGTTAGCAATTAATTCTTTTATCTTTCTTTCTGCCTCTAATTTTTCTTCGCCAGAAGTATGTAGGTTATCTATTACTCCACCTACGCCTTTTACTAGTTCTGCAGCTCCTCCTGAAAATAGTTTTTCTAACATATTATTTTATTTACGTAAAATTTCTCTCTCGTTTCCACCAATCAAGAGGAACAACATCTCCTTCTATTGGTTTCTCGAATCTTGGTTTATTCTTGTAAAACACATCCCCATCTTTATGATCATAAGCTTTGTTACCATGTTCATCAAGGTATTCTTCACTTAAGTTGTTTGGGTTGACCATTATTGAGTCTCCACTACCTTCGTAATATACTTTCTTACCACCTTTCATTTTAAATGGTCCACTCATATTATTTACTTTTTACTTTTTCAAACGAACTAATTCCAAAACATCCTAATGTTACCCATACGAATGAATTGTAAACTACTTCATTTATAATTAAATCTTTATCTGCTACTAAACTAGTTAATAAATCAGCAACTGCAAATAGTACCATAACTATAAATGATGCAAAGCCAATTATATTTTTTTCGTTTATTTCGTTTTTATCTTTAAATAAATTCCACATATCGTTTATTGTTTACGGCGTGTCTGTTACAATGTCATCGGCTGCCATATTTGTCATAGTGCCGTCTATACTTCCTTTATTATCTGTAATAGTAGGGTACGTGTCTCCATCTCCCATTCTCCACCAGTTTGTTAAATCCCCGCTATTATCGTAGTTGCCAGAATCAGCAGCTAAATTAATAGGTGCTCCACTATTATATAATACAGTTATTGCATCTGCATCTAACGTAACGCCTTCCCAGAAAGCTACTTCATCTATATTTCCGTTAAAATCAAGTGTTCCACTAGCTTGACCGCCAATGTATGATACTACATCTGCCTCCCCACCGAGATCTGCTCTTCCAGTTCCACTTCTAGTCGCTTTAAGATCTCCATCCCAATATATTTTGGTTTCACCAGTGGTTCCAATAATCCCAGATCTATCATTAGTCATTACCAAATGATGCCACTCACCATCAGCGAACTCACTTGCAGGATCTATTGTCCAAGTCATATCACTATGACTATTTCCCCACCCAGAAGGCCAAGTACACCTAACTTTACCACTTCCTACTAAAAAAAGATAATGATATGCGGTTACTGAAAGTATCATTTGATTAGTAGATGATGAAGTTTTGATCCAAAATTGGAAACTACCAGGACCTGCCAATGTCGTACTATCTAAATGAATGATATCATCACTACCATCAAAAATTATAGACTTTGTGTTCGACCAAGGATCTACAGCTCCAATAGACCTCCTTCTTCTTTTTAGTATATTGTTCATAATATTATTTGTCTATTATTTTATGGTACATCTGTTACAATATCATCAGCTGCCATATTAGTCATAGTTCCATTATTACTTCCTTTATTATCTGTAATAGTAGGGTATGAATCTCCATCACCCATTCTCCAATAAGAAGTTAATTCTCCACTACTTACATAATCCCCTGCATCTGTTTTTAAATTAATAGGTGTTCCACTGTTGTACAAGGCTGTTACTTCTGCTGCTGTTAACGTTGAGTTATTCCACCAACCAACTTCATCTAAGTTACCAGCAAGTGGTTGGTAACTAGAAAGTGTATCTCCAAATATTAACTGTTGATTATTTCCACTATCAAGTGAGGATGTTCGTGTATCATTTTTTGTTGATTCAAGATTTCCATCTATATAGAATTTTTTAACAGTATTTGCTGTTCCTAGTACACCATCTCTTTCAAGAGTTATAACAAAATGATGCCAATTACCGTCATCTATTCTACCATGTGTATCCAAAACATTATCCCAACCACCTCTATATGCAAATCTTAAAGCTCCATAAATACTATAAAAATAATACCAATCTCCAGCGCTAAAACATACATGTAAAGTATCTGAAGTTTTCATCCATATACTCCAACTACCCAAATCATAAGTTTGCTCTGCCATTACTATCTTATCATTAGTACCGTCAAGTACTATGGATTTTGTATTTGACCAAGGATCTACGGCCCCAACAGATCTTCTTCTCCTTTTTAGGATATTATTCATAATATTATCAGTTTATTTTATGGTACATCTGCTACTATATCTCCAGAAGTCATATTTGTCATAGTTAAATCGTTACTACCTTGGTTATCTTGAATAGTGGGGTATGTGTCTCCATCTCCCATTCTCCACCAGTTTAATAAATTAGAACTACTTGAATAATTACCTATATCAGATGATAGATCAATAGGTGTTCCACTGTTATATAATTCAGTTACCTCCGATGCCGATAATACGCTTGACCAAAATGCTACTTCATCTAAACTTCCATTAAGTACAAGTGATGGGGTTGGCCACGCGCCCAAAGTTATTACATTAGCTGTTACAGTGTAGGTTCTTGTATCTGTGTCTGTAACAACTAACGATCCATCTACATATATCTTAATTGTACTTGACGAACCTGAACCTCCTTCAGCTGTTCCTACTATACAATGCCAATTTCC